>JAABUS010000372.1_pt1 | contig 114890 bp, 106 predicted proteins | sample 5560161 | NCBI WGS metagenome assembly JAABUS01 (sample SAMN10711885, study PRJNA513376) | rock metagenome | isolation source: Antarctica rocks | place: Antarctica: Victoria Land, Trio Nunatak nord | collected 2016-01-04
CGTGCGTGGAAGCATGGTCACAGTTAGGCTCAAAAGCGGTTGTGGTCAAGCTCGACGCCAGTTGTGTCGTGTAACTGAGCGTGAATCCGTGGCGGAGTAGCTCAGTGGTAGAGCAGGGGACTCATAAGCCCTTGGTCGGTGGTTCGAATCCGCCCTCCGCTACCACCCTTTCCTGACCGACCGCCTGGGCAGCGCACAAGCTGGGGCATCCGGAGGACACCTCTGTCCGTATTCCAGGTGAGGGTCGACCACCGGCGTCATCGGGGCGCAATGGGGCCGCGGCCTATACTCGACACAGCGGCCGGTCGGACGGATCGGCCCGCGTGACCCGGAGGCTCTAGTTGAATCCCAAGTTCTTCCGCAACGGCATCGTGATGCTGGTGCTCGTCGTGGGCACCGTCGCGCTGCTGTACACGTGGATCTCCTCGTCGAACACGACGACCGCGAGGCCCTACTCCGGCCCGGGCTCGTTCCTCGCCGACATCGCCGACGGCAAGGTCGAGAAGGTGGTCCAGCAGGACCAGACGCTGACCGTCGACCTCAGGGGCGGAACCGCGAACCAGCCCGAGTACACCGTGACGGTGCCGAACATCCTGACCCAGGTGTCGCAGGACATCGCCCAGGCGGCCCAGACGGCCAATGTCGACCCGCCGATCTTCCACCCGAAGCCCGCGTCCGATTCGAGCTGGATCGGCCTGCTGCTCACCGGCCTGCTGCCGCTCCTCGTCATCGGCGGCTTCATCTTCTTCATGATGCGTCAGGCCCAGGGCACCAACAACCAGGCGATGAGTTTCGGCAAGAGCCGGGCCCGGATGTTCCTCGGTAACAAGACGGTCGTGACGTTCGCCGACGTGGCGGGCGTCGACGAGGCCAAGACGGAGCTCCAGGAAGTCGTCGAGTTCCTGAAGTACCCGGAGAAGTTCAACTCCCTGGGCGCGCGGATCCCGCGCGGCGTGCTCCTGGTTGGCCCCCCGGGCACCGGCAAGACGCTGATGGCCCGCGCCGTGGCGGGTGAGGCCGGCGTGCCGTTCTTCTCGATCTCCGGCTCGGAGTTCGTCGAGATGTTCGTCGGCGTCGGCGCCAGCCGCGTCCGCGACCTGTTCGACCAGGCCAAGCGCAATTCGCCGTGCATCGTCTTCGTCGACGAGATCGATGCGGTCGGTCGCCAGCGCGGCGCGGGTCTCGGCGGCTCGCACGACGAGCGCGAGCAGACCCTCAACCAGATCCTCGTCGAGATGGACGGCTTCGACACGAACACGAACGTGATCGTGGTGGCCGCCACGAACCGACCGGACGTGCTCGACCCGGCGCTCCTGCGCCCCGGCCGGTTCGACCGGCAGGTCATCCTCGACCGACCGGACATTAAGGGCCGGGTCGCGATCCTGAAGGTCCACACCAAGGGCAAGCCCCTCGACAAGAGCATCGACGTCGAGGCGGTCGCCCGGCAGTCACCCGGGTTCTCCGGCGCAGACCTCGCCAACCTCGTGAACGAGTCCGCGATCCTCGCCGCACGGCGGAACAAGAAGGTCATCGGGATGGCCGAGTTCACCGAGGCGCTCGAGCGGATCGTGGCTGGCCCGGAGCGCAAGTCGCGGGTGATCTCGGACGCGGAGAAGCTGATCATCGCGTTCCACGAGGGTGGCCACGCGGTCGTGCAGCGGATCCTCCCGAAGTGCGACCCGGTCAGCAAGGTCACGATCATCAGCCGCGGCATGGCGCTGGGCTACACGATGGCGCTGCCGACCGAGGACCGCTATCTCCAGTCCAAGACCGAGTTCGAGGACAAGATCGCGGGGCTGCTGGCCGGCAACGTCGCGGAGCGCCTCGTGTTCGGCGACACGACAACCGGTTCCTCGAACGACATCGAGAAGGCGACGCATCTCGCCCGGCGCATGGTTACCGAGTTCGGGATGAGCGATCGGCTGGGCCCGCTGTCGTTCGGCAAGCGCGACGAGTTGATCTTCCTCGGACGCGAGATCGGCGAGCAGCGCAACTACTCGGACGAGGTCGCCAAGCAGATCGACGAGGAGGTCCGCGCCATCATCGACAAGGCGTACGAGCGGGCGGTCGACGTGCTCACCCAGCACCGCGACCGGCTCGACGCGCTGGCCGAGAAGCTGATCGCCGAGGAGACCGTCGACAGCGAAGCGTTCGAGTCGCTCTTCGGCGGCTTCCCGCCGAAGCAGAACCAGCACGGACCGGCGCAGCGCCCAACCGTCGTGGGTCCCGGCCAGCCGACACCGGGCACCGCGCCGCAGCCCAACCCGCAACCGGCATAGATTTCGGGGGCGCCACGCGCTCGACCCGATCCTGCGCTCGGGGCACGAGTCACACGTCCGACGGCGAGCTACGCGCTCGACCCGATCCTGCGCTCGCGGCACGAGCCACGCGTCCGACGGCGAGCCCACCGCCGGTCCCACGGCTCGGGGGGCGAGTTGCATGACGAGTCTGACGCCGGCTGGCTCGTGGCACGAGACGCCCGGCATGCGGGACAGCGCTCGACGGGCGCGTCAGTCGCCCCACGAGAGCCCGGAGCAGCGCCGCCGGACAGCCCCACGAGAGCCCGGAGCAGCGCCGCCGGACAGCCCCACGAGAGCCCGGAGCAGCGCGCGACCACGAGCGCCCGGCGCAGGCGCGCGCCCACGCGAGCCGGACCGGTGCCCCACCGGGCTCAGAGCAGGACGATCCCACTCTCGCCGGGATGCCGGCCGGCGCGCAGGGCAGACAGCATCGCTCGAGCACCGAGGGGAAGCAGCGCCTGCAGCGAGGGTCGGGCCGTGGCGAGCACGCCCCGGTTGATCCGCGTGTCGTTCACGAGGAGCAGGACCGCCACATCGCCGTCGTCCCGCTGCTTCAGGGCGATCCGTCGTTCCAGCGCCTGGACGTCGTGCAGCCGGGTCTCGGCTTCAACGGCGAGTCGCGATCCTCGACCGGTGATCACCGCGTCCCACGCCCGCCCGTCGCCCGCCTTTGACAGCGGTACCTCGACCTGCCACCGGACCCCGCCGGGCAGCTCGCCACGCAGACGCTCGAGCAGGGCGAGCTGCGCGCGGTCGCGGATTGGCGGGCCCGCGGGGTACAGGCGGGTCGAGACATCCAGTCCAAGCGACGCAGCCAGCCGGCAGATCGCATCGATCGTCAGCCAGGGGGCATCACCGCGCTCGATCCGGCTCACCTCGGCGCCGGAGAGGCCGCTCGCCCGACCGACCTCGGCCTGGCTGAGCCCGGTCTGGATCCTTGCCGATCGGAACTCCTCCCCGAGCGCTCGCCGGAGACGAGCGGAGGCGCGCGCGGCGGCCGCCCGGCGGCGCTCGATCGTGCTCACGGGTCGCAGCATGGCGGCGGCCGCTCACCAGGGCCTCACCCCGGACTTCGCCGCCGATTGCGTAGACTCCGGGCACTTCCCCCGCGCGAGGACCACATGACGACCACCGCCGACCCCGCCCTGGAGCGGTTCCTCGACGCGCACCGCGACGAACGGATGGCCTCCTACGAGGCGTTCCTCCGCATCCCGAGCATCTCCACGCTGCCCGAGCACGCCCCGGACTGCCGGCGGGCCGCGGAGTTCGTCGCCGACGATCTTCGTCGGATGGGGGTCGAGCACGTGGAGGTCAGCGAGACCGCCGGCCATCCCGTCGTGTACGGCGACTGGCTCCACGCCGAGGGCACGCCGACGATCCTCGTCTACGGGCACTACGACGTGCAGCCGGTCGACCCGCTCGACCTGTGGGACTCGCCGCCGTTCGAGCCGGTCGTCAAGGACGGGCGGATGCTGGCCCGCGGCGCCGCCGACGACAAGGGCCAGATCCACATGCACCTCCGCGCCACCGAGGCGTTGCTTGCCACGCGTGTAGGCCTGCCGGTGAACCTGAAGTTCGTCTTCGAGGGCGAGGAGGAGTCGAGCTCGGAGCACCTGGACCAGTGGCTGGCGGACAACCGCGACCGGCTCCAGGCAGATGCGGCCGTCATCAGCGACACGAGCTTCTTCGAGGGCAACCGTCCCTCGATCACGCTCGGGCTGCGCGGGCTGATGTATGCCCAGATCGACGTCATCGGTTCGCCGGTCGACCTTCACTCGGGGACCTACGGCGGCTCCGTCGAGAACCCGGCCAACGCCCTGTGCCAGATCGTGGCCGCTCTCAAGGGACCGGATGGGCGCATCCGCATCCCCGGCTTCTACGACGACGTGGTGGCGCTCTCGGATGCCGATCGCGCCGCGTTCGCCGCACTGCCCTTCGACGAGGAGGCGTACCGGGCGGGGATCGGGGTGGAGTCGCTCATCGGCGAGGTCGGGTACACGACCCTCGAGCGCCGCGGCGCACGGCCGACCCTCGACGTGAACGGGATATGGGGCGGCTTCCAGGGCGAGGGAGCCAAGACGATCATCCCGGCTCACGCCCATGCCAAGGTGAGCTGCCGCCTCGTCTCGGACCAGGAACCGGACCGGATCTTCGGGCTATTCCGCGACTTCGTGATGGAGGTCGCGCCGCCCGGCGTGCGGGCCGAGGTGTCCATGCTCGGCGGCGGGCGCCCGAGTCTCACGCCGATGGATCACCCGGCCACGCAGGCCGCCGCACGTGCGATCGAGGCGGCGTTCGGCACGGCGCCGGTGTACATGCGCGAGGGCGGCTCCATCCCCGTCTGCGCCAGCTTCGAGCGGGTCCTCGGCTTGCCGGTGGTCCTCGCCGGCTTCACCAACCCGGACGACAACGCCCACGCCCCCAACGAGTCGATGGTCCTCGACAACTACGAGCGCGGGATTCGGGCCATCGCGCGGATGTGGGACGAGATGGGGCGACTCGAGCTGCCGGGCGACGGTCGCGGCTGAGGCGCTCAAGGCCCGCCTGTGAGCACCGAGGCCGCCGACATGGCCGCCCCCGGCGGGACCTGGCGCCTGGACACCGATCAGGGCAGCATGCAGCCGCGATCGGCCCTCGACGTTCTGGGCGACCTGAACGAGAAGGTCACCTCCGGCAGGGTCGGCGAGTACCAGCCGGTTCCGCTCGGGTTCACGCCGCTGGACCGGGCGATCGGCACGGGGCTGCGGGCCGGCGAGCTGCTGCTGATCGGCGGCGCGCAGGGCACCGGCAAGACCACGATGGCCCTCCAGATGGCGCGCAACGTCGCTTCCGCTGGCCAGGCCAATGTCCTCTACCTCTGCTTCGAGCACGACGAGCAGTACCTCCTCAATCGCCTCATCGCGATGGAGTCCGCGCTTGCCCACCTTCCGCACAAGACGGGCGCGATCAAGATCCAGGACGTCCGCAAGGAGATCCTCGGGACCTGGGTGGCCGAGGGGGCTGTCGGGCCGGACATCACCAGCAACCCGCGACTCCGGCCCTCCCTCGACCGCATCGCCCGGTACGGCCAGAACCTGTTCCTCCTGCGCGGCTCGCAGACGGCCAGCACGATCGACAACATCCGCAGGCTCGTCCGCCAGCATCGGGAGCTGTCCGGCGAGCGGAGGCTGCTGGTGATCGTGGACTACCTCCAGAAGGTGCCCCAGATCCCGGAGCCGGAGAACGAGACCGAGAAGGTGACCTACGTCGTCAACGGCCTCAAGGACATCGCGCTCGCCGAGGACGTCCCGATGATCAGCATCGTGGCCGCCGACAAGGAGGGGCTCAAGGCATCGCGCCTGCGCAACTTCCATTTGCGCGGCTCGTCGGCGATCAACTACGAGGCGGACGTGATCCTGATCCTGAACGAGAAGTACCACATCGTCGCCAAGGTCAACATCGAGTTCAACCCGTACCAGGCGCAGCGCTTCCGCGACTGGGTGATCGTGTCGGTCGAGAAGAACCGCGGTGGCCAGGACAACGTCGACCTGGAGTTCGAGAAGCACTTCGAGTTCTCGTGCTTCGACCCGAGCGGCCGGACCGTCCAGGAAAAACTGATCGAGGAACGTCTCTACAACGATTGACGCGCCTCGGCCGTCGGAGGATCACGTGGCCTCAAATTCACATGGCCGCGCCGTTTGATGCCCGCTTCTCCACAGGGTTGTGCCCAGTCCGTCCACAGCCACGGTTGATTCGTGGATAGCTCGGGCGTTGGCGGCACGAAGTTCGTGGACAAGCCCCTTGTGCGCCGCGCCCGCGCATCCTATCTTCGGTCTTGCCCGAAGGGGCCATCGGAACGGTCAGGTGAGGCGAGGAGCGATCCCCGCCGCGCCGTCGGTCCGGTCGGACGAGTCGCAAGGCTCGCCCCGATCGAGCCGCCGATCCGGGACCGATCAGCCGAGATCACATCAAGGCGGGTCGACCCGGCGTCGCGACCGATCTCCTGGCGGTTCCTTCGGGCGTTTCCATGCCCCGCGCATCGCCGCCGCCTTACACTGGCCGGAGATGGCCGTCACCGTGCACCCGCCTTCCACGATGGACTTTCCGGCCGTGATCGAGGTCGTGGTCGAGATCCCGCGGGGAAGTCGCAACAAGTACGAGTGGGATGAACGATCCGGCGTGTTCCGGCTCGACCGGGTCCTGTCATCGGCCGTCTACTACAACTTCGACTACGGCTTCATCACGGACACCCGAGCCGGTGACGGCGATCACACCGACGCGCTGCTGCTGATCGACGAACCCACGTTCCCCGGCTGCCGCGTCTGGGCGCGACCGATCGGTGGACTCGAGATGCGGGACGAGAAGGGCTTCGACTTCAAGGTCCTGTGCGTCGCGGTCGCCGACCCCCACCAGGCGCACGTCGAACGGCTCGAGCAGGTCCGTCCGCACCGGCTGATCGAGATCGAGCACTTCTTCGTCACCTACAAGCTGCTCGAGGACAAGGCGGTCGACGTGGTCGGTTGGCGGGCACGCGAGCAGGCGCTCGAGGTGCTGGTCGCGGATCGCGCGACGTACGTCGGTGAGCAGGACGGACATTCCTCCTGAACCATCGCCCCGGCCGGTACGGACCGGACCCCGACGACACCCGGCCGCGCCTGTTCGTGGCCGTGCCGCTCTCCCAGGCGGCCCAGGAGGCGGTGATCGACCTCGCCGAGGCGGTCCGCGCCGAGGTCGAAGCGGCCGCCCACGGGCCGCGCTCGGCCGTGCGGTGGGTCCGGATGGATGGGTTGCACCTGACCCTCCGCTTCCTGGGGCCGACGGACCCGCAGGACGTCGCCGCGGTCGAGGCGGCCGTGCGGCGGGCGGGCGCACGTGCGCTGCCGTTCAGCCTGGTCATCGGTGGCGCAGGCGCCTTCCCGTCGGCCGCCCGGCCGCGGACGATCTGGCTGGGTCTGACAGGTGGGCTGGAGAACGTCGCGCAGCTGGCCTCGACCGTCGACGACGAGCTGGAGTCGGTGGGCTGGACTCGCGAGACCCGGCCGTTCCGCGGGCACCTGACGCTGGCCCGAGCAGACGGCCGGCGTGAGGGTCCGCTCGTCGCCCGGCGCCTGGCCGACCGGATGGCCGGCCGGACGATCGCCAGCGAGGTGAGCCAGGTTGCGCTGTACGAGAGCGTCACCGGCTCGGGAGCCGCCCGGTACGTGTCGCTGGCCAGCGTACCGCTGGGTCGCTGAGCGCACCGCCCACCGGGCTGGGGCGGTGCGGTGTGGTGCGGTCTGGCCGGTGTACCATGCCGTCGCTCGCGCGGCCCGCTCGATGAGGCGGAGCCGGGCTCTCGCCTCCGCTGCCGCCGAGGGACGCCCCATCACGTGACCACCGCCCAGCGCGTCCGGCTTGTCGTCGCCCTGGGCATCCTCAACCTGTGCCTTGCCACGTTGGCCGTGATGGTTGGATCGTTCGGATTGCCGGTCGGGCCAACGGGCACGAGTCCGAGCGGCAATGACGGCCTCGCCAACCGGCCGCCGGCCAGCACCGCCCCAGCACCGGGCGCGGAGACACCAGGGCAGTCGCCGTCCGGGATGGCAGCACCATCCGCGTCCGGCGTCCCCACGCCGGTCCCGCCGACGGCATTGCCCGGTGCGTCTTCCGCACCGCCCGTCGCGACATTCCAGCCGGCACCGGGCGGGGCCTCGCCAGCGGCGGCCACGCTCTCCCCGCAGCCCTCCGATTCGACGGTGGCGCCGGCACCGAACGAGACACCGGCCATCGCCAGCCTGAGGCCACAGACGGCCGCGCCGGCCGCGCCCGCGCCGACGATCGGGACGCCTGTGCCGGTTCCTGGGACGCCCACGCCGTCTGTCCAGGCCACGGCCGCGCCAACCACGCTCGCTCCGGCGACTCCCGCGACCCAGGCGTCCGCGACTGCCCCTCCGGCGGCCCGACTCTTCGCGGATCTGCCCGGCTCGCCCGTGCGCACGCCGGAACGGAGGTCGCCTGCGCCATCGACTGCCGAGCCGTCGCTACCAGTCGCCCGCGGCCCGGGCATCGCGACCGGCCGGGCCGTTCCGAGGGCGGATCGGCATCGCGACAGCCTGGTCTGCGGGGCCGTGCCGGTCGCACCGCCCGCCACACCCCGTTCCGTCCCCGTGCCGAAGGCGGTCCTGCCGCCCGCACCCGCCGAGCCTGCCAGGCCCGCCAAGCCGGCCGAGAAGCCGGTCAAGCCCGCCAGGGCCGTGCCCCTCGCGCCGCCTACGCCCCGGGCATCCGGTGGGGCTGCCCGGGCGACGCAACACCACGACGCTCGTGGCCCGAGCGCGAAGCCGCCAACGCCCGGCCGGCCGCATCGCGACAAGGCCGCGCACGGTTCGCACGGTTCCGGCAACGCGGCCGGCAATGGCGGCGGCGCGGGGCGGGACCGGGGTGGCGGGGACAACGGCAAGGGCGGTTAGATCGGCGGCGGGCTCCGACCCGATAATCACCCGATGCGACTCTCAATCCTGGGGTTCGGACTGGTCGGGGGCTCACTTGCCCGGGCGCTCCGCCGGCGCGAGCCCGGGCGGTGGACGATCGCGGCCTGGTCGCCGACCGGGCAGGGGCCGGGCGCCGCTCTCGCCGACGGGATCGTGGACCGTGTCGCCGACGGCCCGGCGAGCGCTGTCGGCGGTGCCGATCTGATCGTGCTCGCGGCGCCGCCGCTGGCGTGCCTCGAGCTGCTGGATGAGCTGGGCGGGCCCCTCCGCGCCCACCTCGGCCCGGACGCGCTGATCACGGACGTGGCCAGCACGAAGCGGCGCATCGTGGCGCGGGCCGCCGAGCGGGGCCTCCCGTTCGCCGGCGGCCACCCCATGGCCGGTCGCGAGACGACCGGCTACGGGGCTGCGGACGCGGACCTGTTCGTCGACCGGCCGTGGGTCGTGTGCAGCTCGGCGGACGACGACGCCGCCCGGGTCGGGCGACTGGCCGACGCCGTGGGCGCGCGTCCCGTCCGGATGGATCCCGTCGAGCACGACCGGGCGGTGGCGGCGATCAGCCATCTGCCGCTCGTTCTGTCGGCGGCGCTGGTCGAGGCGGTCGCCGGCGGCGATGGCTCACCGACGGAGAGCTGGCCGGCGGCGCGGGCGCTGGCCGCGAGCGGCTGGCGCGACATGACCAGACTGGCCCGCGGCGACGCGGCGATGGGCGCCGGGATGGCGGCCACCAACGCGGACCTCATCGGGGCCCGGCTCACAGATCTTCGCGCGGTACTGGATGGCTGGCTGGCCGATCTGGCAGCGCCCGAGACGGAGGCCGCCGCACGCGTCCATGCGCGCCTGCTCGACGCTCGCGCGAGGCTCGAGGGGGAGGCCGGCCGGTGACGGCCGTCGAGCAGGTGTACGTCGTTCCTCGAGCGGCCCTCGTGCCGGGCGACGGCTGGCACGGGGTCCGCACGGCGGCTCTCGACGAGGCACTCGGCCTGATCGGGCAGCTCGGCGACTACCGCCCGCGTCCCGGGATGGAGCGCGATCCCTCGTTCAAGCAGGTGATTCCGTACCTGGTCCTGCGCGACGGCATCCGCTACTTCCTGATGCGCCGGACCCGGGCCGGTGGTGACGAGCGGCTCCACGATCGCTACTCCATCGGCGTCGGGGGGCACCTCAATCCCGGCGACGGCGGCCTGGATCACGGGCTCGAGCGAGAGTGGCACGAGGAGCTCGTGGCGGACTTCACGCCGCCGTTCCGCGCGGTGGGCCTCCTGAACGATGACACGACCGACGTGGGCCGCGTCCACCTCGGCGTCGTCTACCTGGCCGACACCGGCGGCCGGCCGGTAACCATCCGCGAGACCCACAAGCTGAGTGGCGAGTTCGTTGCGCCGGCCGCGGTGCGCGCGGTCGCGGACGGGCTCGAGACGTGGAGCCGCCTCGTGTTCGACCTTCTGGAGGCGGACGCCAGCCAGTCCTCGCGCAGCGCGGTGCCATAATCGGGCCCGAAGCCTCGTGACCCGTCATCTCGTCCGCGCCGTCAACGCCGCACTGGTCTGCCTCGGGCTGATCGGCATGGTGGCGGGCGGCATGCGCGCCGCCGGCGCCGGCGACGTGGTCGTGCTGCCCACGACCGGCGTCGTCGACAACGTGATGGCCGGGTATCTTCGCGACGGTGTGGCGCGGGCCGCGAGCGAAGGCGCTCCGGCGGTCGTGATTCGGCTCAATACCCCCGGCGGCAGCGTCGAGGCCACCAACGACATCGTCGGCACCCTGCTCGAGGCGCCGATCCCGACGATCGTGTGGGTCGCCCCGTCCGGCGGACGGGCGGCGAGCGCGGGCACGTTCATCACGCTCGCCTCGCACGTCGCGCTGATGGCGCCCGGGACGAGCATCGGCGCGGCCTCGCCGGTCGGGAGCGGCGGCGAGGAGATCCCGGGCACCCTCGGCGACAAGGTGCGCAACGACGCCGTCGCCAAGATCCGCGCGATCGCGGAGGAGCGCGGCCGGGACGTCGAGTGGGCCGTCTCGACGGTCGAGGAAGCCGTCGCCTCTCCCGCCGCCGAGGCGGTGGAGCGCGGCGCCGTCGACGGCATCGCGGGCACGATCGAGGAGGTCCTCGCCATGGCCCACGGACGCGAGCTCGAGGTGGGTGGCGCGAACGTGACGCTGGACCTCCAGGGACGCGCCGTCCGCGAGCTGCCGATGAACCCGTTCCAGTCGTTCCTGCACCTGCTCTCGGACGGGAACATCGCGGCCCTGCTGTTCAGCCTCGGCTCGCTTGGTCTGCTGTACGAGCTCGCCAGCCCCAACTTCGTGACCGGCATCCTCGGCGCGCTCGCGATCATCCTCGCGTTCATCGGCTTCGGCAGCCTCCCGCTCAACGTTGGTGGCCTGCTGCTGATCGGTCTGGCGATGCTCCTGTTCATCCTCGAGCTGACCGTGCTCAGCCATGGTCTGCTCGCGATCGGCGGTCTGGTCTGCTTCGCCCTCGGCCTCTCCGCCCTGTACACGGAGCCGGGCAGCCCGACCGCTCCGGACGTGACCGTGGCCTTTCCCCTGGTGGTCGTCATGACCGTCACGATCGCCGCCTTCATGGCGCTGGCCATCGTGACCGTGATGCGTTCGCGGCGCCGTGGCGCGCTCGTCGGCTACGGCGCAGGCGGATCGTTCGCGGTGCCGGCCGGCACGACGGGCGAGGTCCGTCGCCCGCTCGCCCCGGTCGGCTCCGTCTACGCGGTGGGCGAGGAGTGGCGGGCCCGGACGGCCGACGACCGCCTGCTCGAGCGGGGTACCCCCGTTCGGGTGATCCGCGAAGAAGGCCTGACCCTCATCGTCGAACCTGCCGACGCGACCGGCGCCGGCGCCTAGCGGAGGTCCACGTGGAGCCGATCACCATCTCGATCATCGTGTTCGTGGCAATCGTCGTGCTCGTCTTCCTGTACACGTCGATCAAGATCGTCAACCAGTACGAGCGCGTCCTCGTGTTCACGCTCGGCCGGACGAGCCCCACGGACGTGAAGGGCCCGGGCTGGGTGTTCGTCGTCCCGTTCGTCCAGCGAGCCGTGCGGGTGGATCTGCGCGAGCGGTTCATCGAGATCCCGAGCCAGACGAACATCACCCGCGACAACGCGCCGATCAGCATCGACTTCCTGATCTACTGGCGAATCATCGACCCGTACAAGAGCATCGTCGAGGTCCAGAACTTCGAGGGCGCGCTCCAGAACATTGCCACGACGACGCTCAGGGCGGTCATCGGCGACATCCTGCTCGACGACGTGCTCTCGAAGCGCGAGCAGATCAACGAGGTCCTCCGCACGAAGATGGACGAGGTGACCGAGCGCTGGGGCGGCAAGGTCACGACCGTCGAGATCCGCGAGATCATCCCGCCGCGCGACGTCCAGGACGCGATGAACCGGCAGCTGTCGGCCGAGCGCACCCGGCGCGCGGTCATCATCGAGTCGGAGGGCTCGCGCCAGTCCGCGATCAACGTGGCCGAGGGCCAGAAGCAGTCGGAGATCCTCAAGGCGGAGGGCGAACGACAGGCGGCCATCCTCCGGGCAGAGGGCTTCAGCCAGGCCCTCGAGCGGATCTACAGCGCCGCCCGCGGTGTCGACGAGAAGACGATGGCCCTGCAGTACCTCGACGCGCTCAAGGCACTCGGGGCGAGCCCGTCGACGAAGTTCGTGATCCCGACGGAGTTCACGCGCCTCGTCGAGCCGTTCGCCGGCTTCGTGGCCGGCAGCATGCGGTCGGCCGGGTCGCGCGGCGGTGGGTCGGCCGGCGATCTCCCGCCGTCCGGCATCGATCCGGACACGCTGCCGCACGCTGGGGACGCGCGATGAGGGCGCGCTGGCGAAGCGGCCGATCCCCCGCGTGCTCGCGTTGAGGGACCGTTCGTCGTGGGCCGTCGGGCCGCCGCTATACTCGCCGCCACCCCGGGCCTCCCCGCACGCCTGCCCGGGTTCTGGAGGCTCGTGAACGACTGATGGCGGCCAAGATCCTCGTCGTCGACGACGATCTGAACGTCCAGCGCCTCCTCCAGTACACGCTGAAGCAGGAAGGCTACGAGGTGCTCGCGGCGACGGACGGCGCCGAGGGCTTCCGGATGTGGGAGTCCGAGGCGCCGGCGCTGATCCTCCTCGACGTCATGCTGCCCAAGCTCGACGGCTACCAGGTCGCCACCAGGATCCGGCAGGAGGAGGGGAGCACCGGGCACGTCCCGATCATCATGCTGACCGCCGAGAAGGAGGTCGAGCAGAAGGTCCGTGGACTTCGCGCGGGCGCGGACGACTACCTGATCAAGCCGTTCCACCCGGCGGAGCTGCTGGCCCGGATCAAGAGCCTGCTGGCCCGGTTCGCACCGCGCGAGAGCCCGGTCAGCCGGCCGACCCTGGGGCGGGTGCTGGTCTTCTATGGCGCCAAGGGCGGGGTCGGCACGACGACCATCTCCATCAACGCGGCGATCGCGCTGCACCGCGCGCTCGGCCGGAAGGTCTGCCTCGTGGACGGAAACCTGCAATTCGGAGATCACCGGGTCTTTCTCGACCTGGGACTCGACAAGAGGTCGGTCGTCGACATCGTGAGCGCCCCGTCGATCGACCAGGACCTCGTCCGCACGGTGGTCGTCAAGCACGACTCGGGGATCGACCTGCTGCTCGCCCCACCGTCGCCCGAGACGGCCGAGCTGGTGACGCACGAGCACATGCCGGCCATCCTCGAGACGCTCCAATCGCTGTACGACTACGTGATCGTCGACATCGACAAGCGGCTGGACGACATCAACCTGGCGATCATCGAGAGCGCCGAGACGGTCTTCGTGGTCATGACCGCGGACCTGTCGTGCCTCAAGAACGTCCGGCTCGTCCTCGAGACGATCGGCCACCTGGGCTACGAGAAGTCGAAGGTGCATCTCGTGCTCAATCGCTCGAACGCCTTCACCGGGATCAGCGTCAAGAGCGCCGAGGGCGCGTTGAAACGGACGATCGAGCACCAGGTCGTGAACGAGTACCGGGGCGCGATCAGCGCCCTCAATTCCGGTGCTCCCTTCATGTTCACGAGGGCGGACTCCGTCCTGGGGCGGTCGCTCCTCCAGTTCGCCCGCGGAGTGGACAAGTCCGCGCCGCGGGCCCCGGCCCGGGCCCTGACCGCTCGCTAGCTCGGATCGACCGGAGGGCGACCCACCCGCCAGCCGGACGCGGATACGCGCCCGCCAAGTCCCCGATGAGCCGGAGGTGAGGCCGGGTCCGTAGGGTCGTCACGTGCTGGCGACGATCCTCTCCGCGACGCTCCACGGGCTGGAGGGCCGGGTCATTCGCGTCGAGGTGGACGTGGCTCCGGGTCTGCCGGGGTTCACCATCGTCGGGCTCGCGGACGCGGCGCTCCAGGAGGCTCGAGAACGGGTTCGCGGTGCGCTGCGCAACGCGGGCTTCGTTCACCCGCCACGCCGGATCACGGTCAATCTCGCCCCGGCGGACCTCCGCAAGGCCGGTGCTTCGATCGACCTGGCGATCGCCATCGGCATCCTCCTTGGCTCCGAGCAGGTGCGGGCGGCACCGGCACGGATCGCCCTCATCGGCGAGCTCTCGCTGGGTGGCGAGGTCAGACCCGTGCCCGGCCTCCTGCCGATGGTCGCGGCGCTTGCCCGGCGTGGCGTGCGCCGCGTCGTCGTGCCGGGTGCAGCCGTCGACGAGGCGCGACTCGCCGCCAACATCGAGGTGGTGGCGGTCGAGTCACTCGATGAAGCCGTCGCGGTCGTCCGCTCCAGCCGATCGCGTCGCCGTGTCCGGGATGCCCCGGAGCGGGTGGAGGCCGCCGGTCGTGAGGCGACCTCGGCCGAGCCGCCGGACGACCGCGTACGACCGGACGGCATGCCGGACCTCGCCGAGGTGCGCGGTCAGCTGGAAGCCCGCCGGGCGCTGGAGATCGCCCTGGCCGGCGGGCACGGATTGCTCCTCATCGGACCGCCGGGGTCCGGCAAGACCCTCCTGGCACGGACCATCCCGGGGCTGCTGCCACCCCTTGGCGACGATGCGGCGCTGACGGCGACCGTGATCGCCTCGGTGTCCGGCGATGGACCGCTCCGGATGCTCGTCCGGCGGCCGCCGTTCCGGGCGCCCCATCACACGCTCTCGTATGCGGCCATGGTCGGTGGCGGTCCGCGGCTGTCGCCCGGCGAGGTGACGCTCGCCGACGGTGGCGTGCTGTTTCTGGACGAGCTGCCGGAGTTCGGGCGCGACGTGCTCGAGGCTCTCCGACAGCCACTCGAGGAGGGCCGCGTCGCGATCGCGCGCGTCGGACGGGCGACGATCTTTCCGGCCAGGTTCCAGCTGGTGGCGGCGATGAACCCGTGTCCCTGCGGCTTCGCGGGCACGCCGGACTGCCACTGCCCGGACGGCGTCGCGGACCGGTACGCCGCCCGCGTCTCCGGCCCGCTCCGGGACCGCATCGACATCTGGGCGACGATGCCCCGAGTGCCCGCTGCGGCCCTGGTGACCGGAGCGACGCCGGAGGCGTCCGACGTCGTCGCCGGGCGCATCGCCGGGGCACGGGCACGGCAGGCCGCGAGGTCGCCGGGCCTCCTGAACGCCCGGTCGCGCGGACGCGGGCTCCGAGCGGTAGCCCGGATGGACCGGATCGGGGAGAGCCGCGCCGTCGAGCTGGCGGAGCTGGAACGCCTGTCGGGACGGGGCACGGAGCGGCTGATCCGTGTGGCGCGGACGATCGCGGACCTGGCCGGCGTGGACGCGGTGGCCCCGGTCCACCTCGAGGAAGCCGCGCGCTATCGACCGCCGGCCAGCCGGCTCGCCCAGCGGATGGTCAGCTGATGCTGGGCGTCGGCCGCGCCGGGCCCCTCGGGCCCGGTCCCGTGGCGCCCCCGGCCGGACCCCTGCCGACATTCCCGAACCGCGCGCCGTCCGGCGGCCTGACCGAGCGGGAGGCGCTCGCGGTCCTGGTCAGCGTCGACGGGTTGGGGCCGATCACGCTCGGGCGAATGGTCGCCGCCCTCGGCTCCGCTCGAGCCGTCGTGGAGGCCGCGTCTGCGGGCGACGAGGCGACTTTGAACGCGGCTGCCCGGTCCGCCGAGCGCCAGGCGCCCATCGCGGTCGTGCGGGCGATCGTGTCGTCGGCCCGCAGCGCGGACACGGTGCTCGAGGAGCTTGAGCGGTCGAGCGTGACGCTGGTCACGCTCGAGGATGCGGACTACCCGGCCCGTCTGCGCGACATCGAGCTGCCGCCGCACGTGCTGTTCCTGCGGGGCACCCGTGGTGCCCTGGCGACGTCGCGGGCGGTCGCGGTCGTCGGCACGCGCCGACCGTCCGAAGCCGGGCGCCTCGTGGCCGCCCGGATCGCGGGCGCGGTCACCCGTGCCGGTGCCGCCGTCGTGTCGGGTCTCGCGGTCGGGATCGACGGAGCGGCGCACGCGGCGTGCCTTGCCGAGGGCGGCGTGACCGTGGCGGTGCTCGGCGGCGGGCACGACCGACTCTTCCCGAAGTCGCACCGCCGGCTGGTGGACGCCATCGTCGCGGGCGGCGGTGCCGTCGTGTCGGAGCTCCCCCCGAACGTCGAGCCGACCCGCGGCACTTTCCCGCGCCGGAACAGGATCATCAGCGGTCTGTCGGAGGCGACCGTCGTGGTCGAGGCGGGCGCCAGGAGCGGCGCGCTCGTCACGGCGCACTGGGCGCTCGAGCAGGGACGCGAGTGCTTTGTCGTTCCCGGACCGATCGATCGGCCGACGAGCGCCGGGTGCCTGTCTCTGCTCAGGGACGTGCCCGGTCTGGCGAGAATCGTCGCGGGCATCCCGCAGCTCCTCGAGGACCTGAACCTCGTCCCGGCCGGCATCACGGGCGACGGCGTGGTTCCACGCTCGGTGGCCGCGGCCACGGTCGAGCTGGGTGAGGTGCCGCGCCGGATCGCTGGCGAGCTGCTGGCGGGGCGGACCACGGTCGACGAGCTCGTCGCGGCGACGGGTCTGCCGGTCGCAGCTGTCCTGACGGCCCTGACGCTGTTGGAGGGCCGCGGTCTCGTGGTCGACGCCTACGGGCGGTACCGGCCCGCGGGCCTCCTGGCCTCGAGGGCGGCCGACGTGCCCTCGGACTCCCGCCGGCCGTGATCGCGTGGGCTCCCGGCGGCCTCGATGAGGGGGCGGTGGGCGCCTGCGGGGGGATGTGGCCAGGTAACTGAGCGCGAAGGGGCCGGTGCTAGACTCCGCCGATGCCCAGGCACCTCGTGATCGTGGAATCGCCTGCCAAGGCCCGGACGATCGAGCGCTATCTCGGCGACGACTACCGCGTGTTCGCCTCGTACGGCCACGTCCGGGACCTGCCGGACAACCCCGGCAAGGGCAAGTTCGGGGTCGACGTCGACCACGACTTCGAGCCGGAGTACGTGGTCAGCGACGACCGCCGCAAGCAGGTCGACACGATCGCCCGCGAGGCGAAGCGCGCGGACACGGTCTACCTCGCCACGGACCTCGACCGCGAGGGTGAGGCCATCGCCTGGCACGTCGCCGAGGCGGCCCACGTGCCGCCGGAGAAGACCCGCCGGGTCACCTTCAACGAGATCACGGAGCGCGCCATTCGCGACGCCTTCGACCATCCGCGCAACATCGACACGAATCTCGTCGATGCGCAGCAGACCCGCCGGATCGTCGACCGGCTGGTCGGCTACACGCTGAGCCCGCTCCTGTCGCGCAAGGTGCGCGGCGGCCTGTCGGCGGGTCGGGTCCAGTCGGTCGCCGCGCGGCTGGTCGTCGAGCGCGAACGGGCGATCAACGCCTTCGTCGCCCGCGAGTACTGGACGCTCGAGGCGACCCTCGCCACGGAGCGCGGCGAGACGTTCGTCGCCGAGCTCGTGCGGATCGACGGCCAGCCGATCGACGTCGCGGACGGCGAGACGGCGGAGCGGCACGCGGCGGCGCTGCGCGACCGCCGGCCCGTCGTGCGCAGCGTCGGCACGCGATCGACGAAGCGCAACCCGGCACCGCCGTTCACCACCTCGACCCTCCAGCAGGAGGCCAGTCGCAAGCTCAGCTTCAGCCCGAAGCGCACGATGTCGATCGCCCAGCGGCTCTACGAGGGCGTCGACACGCCGGACGGGCACGTCGGCCTCATCACCTACATGCGGACGGACTCCACGGCGATGGCCGGTGTCGCGATGGGCGAGGCGCGCGAGGTGATCGGCAGGCGCTTCGGCGATCGCTACACCATGCCCCGGGGTCGGGTCTACAAGACCAAGGCGAAGGGCGCCCAGGAGGCGCACGAGTCGATCCGTCCGACGAGCTTCGGGCACGATCCGGACTCGATGGCCAGCCACCTGAAGCCGGAGGAGCTGCGGCTCTACCGGCTGATCTGGCAGCGGGCGATCGCCTCCCAGATGGCGTCGAAGGAGCTCGAGACCACCACGGTCGAGCTCGAGGCCGCGCCTTACGAGCTGCGGGCGAGCGCGACGCGGACGCTGTTCGACGGCTTCTCCGCGGTCTACACGGAGGGCCGCGACGACGGTCTGGACGACGAGCAGGAGCGCCGGCTGCCCGGGCTCGCCGAGCGCGACGAGACGGAGGTGCGCGAGGTCGAGCCGACCCAGCACTTCACGGAGCCGCCGCCCCGCTTCACGGAGGCGACGCTGATCAAGGCGCTCGAGGAGCACGGGATCGGGCGCCCGTCGACGTACGCGGCAACGATCTCCACGATCCTTGACCGCGGCTACGTGCGGATCGAGGACCGGCGCCTGCGGCCGGAGCTGATCGGCGAGATCGTCACGGACCTGCTGGTCGAGCACTTCGGCGACTACGTCGATGTCGCCTTCACCGCCCGGATGGAGGAGGAGCTCGACGAGGTCGCGCGTGGCGAACGGGCCTGGGTGCCGCTCCTGCGGGAGTTCTACGGACCGCTGCGCGATCGGGTCGACGAGAAGCGCCGGGAGCTGAAGCGCAAGGACTTCACCACGGAGGAGACGGACGAGGTCTGCTCCGAGGGCCATCCGATGGTCATTCGCCTCGGTCGCAACGGACGCTTCCTGGCCTGCTCCACGTATCCGGACCACAAGGAGACGCGCCCGCTGCCCGGCGAGGAGCCTCCGCCGCAGGAGGGCGAGGGCGAAACCTGTCCGAAGTGCGCCGAGGGGACGCTCGTCGCGAAGCGCGGCCGCTTCGGCCCCTTCGTCGGCTGCTCCCGCTACCCCGAGTGCGACTACATCCGCAAGGAGGGCCCGCCGCCGCCGGAGCCGCTGCCGTTCGAGGTGCCCTGCCCGAAGAACGGCGACGGCCACCTGGTGCCGCGTCGCGCTCGGCGCACGGGAAACGTCTTCTGGGGGTGCTCGAGCTACCCGAAGTGCGACTACACGACCAATTTCGAGCCCGTCGGCGCGGTTCATGACGCGGACGGCGGACCCGTGGCGCGCAAGGGCGCCGGAGCGCTCTGCCTCGCCTGCGGGGCGGATGTTCCACTGCCCGAGGGCGACCCGATCGGGCGGCGGCTCGAGGGCGGCCCTGCGAACCCGGAGGCGCTTGCCCGACCGGCCCGCGGTGGCGGCGCGCGTCGGACCGGTCGCCCCGCGGCCGGCACCGGCCGCGGACGCGCCGGTGGCCGAGGCAGGGCTTCCACACCACGCGATGCCGCCGAGGCCGCGTCGGACGCGTGACGGCGCTGCCCGCATGACGGCGGCGTCCGGGTGACGGCGCCGCGAGCCGGGGCGGCCCTCGACCGCTTTCTCGCCACGCTCGCGGCCCGGGACGCGTCGCCCCACACGCAGCGCGCCTACTCGGGCGCGGTGGGTCGGTACATCGCCTGGCTGGACGAGCGCGGCGTCGACTGGCGCGATCCACCCCGGTCGGACCTGCGGGCCTACGTGGCATCGCTCGCCGGTTCGGTCGGTCGCGCCTCCGTGGCCCAGCGTCTCGCGGCCATCCGCTCGTTCCACCGCTTTGCGGCGCGGGAAGGTCTCGCTCCCGGCGATCCGTGGGGCGCCATCGCGACGCCTCGGCTTCCTCGCCGCCTCCCGCGCGTCCTCGAGGTGGAGCAGGTCGAGCGGCTCCTGGCGGCCATCGATGAGGCCGCCGCCGGCGCACCGCCCGGGGGCCGTGCCGGGGAGCGCAGCCGGCTGGTCACGGCGCTCGCGCTCCGCGATCGGGCGATCGTCGAGACCGCCTATGCGGCCGGTCTGCGGATCAGCGAGCTGGCCGCCGCCGATCTGGCGGCCCTGGAGCTGCGGCGCGGCGAGATCCGGGTCCTCGGCAAGGGCCGGAAGGAGCGGGTCGGGCTCCTCGGGCGGCCGGCGATCCATGCCCTGGAGCGATATCTCGCGGACAGCCGGCCGCTCCTGCTCGACCGACGCGCCCGTGACGCGGCCCCGGCGACGGAGGTCTTCCTGAACCACCGCGGCCATCCCCTCGGCGTGCGGGGGCTGCGGTACCGGCTCGACCGACTGTGCCGCGTGGCCGGACTTCCCGAGGGCATCTCGCCGCACACGCTGCGCCACTCCTTCGCCACGCACCTCCTCGACGGCGGAGCGGACCTGCGAGTCGTGCAGGAGCTGCTCGGCCACGAGAGCCTGGCCACGACCCAGATCTATACCCACGTCTCGCCGACCCGGCTTCGCGCGGCGTACCGCCAGGCTCATCCCCGCGCGACCGTGGACGGACCCGCGTGACGAACGGCCCAGCCAGACGGGTCGATCCGCCGAGCGCCGCCGCGGATCCGGGCCTTGCCCCGGAGGCGCCCGGTCCCTCCGCCCCGCCCGCCACGCGGGGACGAACCCTCGCCGTGGCCGGGCTGGTCGTGTCGGGGGCGTTTCTCGGCTCCCGCGTGCTGGGCTGGGTCCGCAACCTCGTGGTGCTCAATACCTTCGGGGCCTCTGCCGAGCTCGACGCCTTCTTCGCTGCCTTCCGCCTGCCGGACCTCATCTTCCAGCTCGTCGCTGCCGGCGCGCTCGGATCCGCCCTGATCCCGGTCGTGGCCGGGCTGCTCGCGACCGACAGCCACCAGCGTGCGTGGCGGGTCGTGTCGACCGTGGCCAACCTGATGCTCCTCGCACTCGCCGTGCTGGCCGTCGCGCTGTCGCTCGCGGCGCCGGCGATCGTCCCCGCCATCACCCCGGGCTTCGACGCCATCCATACCGCGCAAACCGTCGAGCTGACCCGGATCATGCTGCTCAGCCCCGTCTTCCTCGCGCTTGGCGCCGTGGCCACAAGCGTCCTCAACGCGTCCGGCCGGTTCGCGGCCGCGGCCATGGCGCCGATCGTCTACAACCTGGCGATCATCGGCGGTGCCGTCCTCCTAGGCCCAAGCCTCGGCGTCCAGGGGCTGGCGATCGGCGTCGTCGTGGGATCACTCGGCCACCTCCTCGTCCAGCTCCCCGGCCTGCGGCGGCTCGGCTTCCGGTACGAGCCCGTGGCGGCGCTGCACGACGACCAGGCGCGGCAGGCGCTCCGGCTGATGGCGCCGCGGGCGCTCGGGCTCGGTGCCGGCCAGATCACCTTCGTGGTCGTGACGTCCCTGGCGACGATGCTCGGCACCGGCGCCGTGACGGCGTTCTACGCCGCCTTCACGCTCCTCCAGGTCCCGGTCGGGGTCATCGGCGTGCCACTCGGCGTGGTGGTCTTTCCGTCGCTCGCGCGCGTCGCCGCCGTCGGCCGTGAGGCCGAGTTCGTGGGACTCGTGACGCGCGGGATCCGACTCCTGCTGTACGTCATGGTGCCGATCGCCGGGCTGCTGGCGATCCTGCGGCGGCAGGTGGTGACGGTCCTCTTCCCGGGCCTGGGCAGCGTGTACATCGAGCTGACGGCCAACGCGCTCCTGTACTTTCTGGGCGGCCTGGCGGCGCACGCGCTGATCGCCGTCCTGGCGCGCGCCTTCTATGCCCGGCAGGACACGCGCACCCCGGTGGCAGCCGCGATCCTGGCCGTGGCGGTGAACACGGTTCTGGCCGCGCTCCTCGTCGGCCCGCTCGGGCTGGCCGGGATCGCGACCGCGATCGCGGTCGCCGCCTGGCTCGAGGCCGTCGTCCTCGTCGTCCTCCTCACCCGGCGGCTGCCGTCGCTCGGGCTCGGCGACATCGTGCGCGTCGGTCTCGAGGCGGCGCTGGCGACGGTCGTCGCGAGCGCGCTCGGGCTGGTGGCGCTGTACGCCATCGACGGCCTGATCGGACCGCACCCGGGCCCCATCGCGCTGGTCGTGCAGTCCTTCCTCGTGGCGATCGCCTTCGGGGCCGTCTACGTCGGCCTGAGCCTCGCCTTGCGGATCCCGGAGCTGCCATCCATGATCTCCGTGATGACCGACCTCCTGCGCCGCCGGGGCCGGTCGTGAGCGCGACCGTCGACGAACGGGCGGCCGCCCCGGACGAACCGGCCCGGCCGGGTCGCGGTGATCGCGACCCGTTCCCGGACGACCCCGGCTGGGACGAGTTCGTCGCCGCCTGCGAGCCGGGCTCCTATCTGCAGCTGAGCCCGTGGGCCCGGGTCAAGGCGGCCAACGGCTGGTCGGCGACCCGGCTGGCGCCCGCTGGCCGCGAGCCGATCGGCGCCCAGGTGCTCGTCCGCCGCCCCCGCCCGGTCCCGTGGGGCTACGCCTACGCGCCGCGCGGGCCGGTCGCCGCCTCCTGGACGCCTGAAGCGATCGCCGACTTCACGAGCCGCGTGCGGGACGAGCTGCCCGGTCGCGCGGGCCGGATCTCGCACCTCCGGATCGATCCGGAGATCGAGCTCGACGGTCCGCTCGATCCCGACGGGTCCCTCCGCCACGCGATGCGCAGCCAGGGCTGGCGTCCGGCCGGCCCCATCCAGCCGAACTCGACCCGGATCATCGACCTTCGCGCGGACGAGGCGACGCTGCTGGCCGACCTGCGCAAGAAATGGCGCCAGTACGTCAACCGTGCTCGCAAGGCCGGCATCCGGATCGTCGACGCCGAGGGCGACCGGCTGGCTGACTTCTACCGGATCTACCGCGAGACGGCGGTCCGTGCCGGGTTCCTCATCCGGACGGAGGAGGCATACCGGGACGTGTGGCAGGCGTTCCGCCCGACGGGCAACGCGCGGCTGCTCTTCGCCGAGACGCCGGACGGTGAGGCGCAGGCCGCGCTGTTCCTGGTCCGGGCCGGGTCGCGCGTCGTCGAGCCGTACGGCGGCATGACCGCCGCCGGCGCCGACAGCCGCGCCAACTACCTCCTGAAGTGGGAGGCGATCCGATCGTCGAAGAAGCAGGGTGCCACGAGCTACGACCTGTGGGGCCTCGCGACCGGCGGGATCGCGCACTTCAAGACGGGCTTCGGCGGCCGCGAGGTCCGCTACATCGGGGCCTGGGACCTGGTGCTCGATCCGCTCGGGCGCCTCACGTACGAGACGGCGCAGCGGGGGCGGGTGATGCTGGCGCGACGGCGGCACGGGCTGGGTGGCGGCGGGCAGGCCACGGCGTTCGAGGGCTCCGATTGACCGATGCGCCGCGCCTCGCCGCCGAGCCGACGTCCGATTGGGACGCCCTGGCCGTCGAGCGGCCGGGCGGGCATGTGCTCCAGTCACGGGCCTGGGCGGAGCATCGGCGGGCACGGGGCTGGACGCCATTGTTCGCCGTCGCCGGGGACCTCCGGGTACTCGCCCTCACCCGTTCGTGGCCGCTCGTCGGCGGCGGCAGCGCCTACATCCCGCGAGGACCGGCGCCCACGGTCCCGGCGGAGTCGCTCGGCTCGGTGCTCTGGACGGTCACCAAAGCGCTCGCGGGAACTGGGATCGACGTCGTCGCCGCGGACCCGGAGGTGCCCGCCGCCGACCCGGCGTGGCGGGCCTGGCTCCGCCGCGCGCGCTTTCATCCGATCGAGGAGATCCAGCCGTCCCGCCACCGGGTGACCCTGCCGCTCGACCGCTCCGCGGACGAGGAGTCCGTCCTGGCCGCGATCGCGAAGTCGACCCGACAGCGGATCCGCAAGGCGGAGAAGCAGGGCGTCGCCGTGGTCCGCCACGACGCCCGGGCGCCGGCTGCGTCCGGTGACGGCTTCGCGACCGCCGCCGAGCCGGCCGAGGCGGCGCTCGATCGCTTCTACGACCTGTTGCTGGAAACCGGGGAGCGGCGCGATTTCAGGTTCGGTCCGCGGCGCGACTTCGTCGCCTGGTGGACCCGGGCGCTGAGCGCGGGCCATCTCGTCCTCCTCGAGGCGCGCGACGCCTCGCGGTCCGGCGATCCGCTCGCCGGCCTGATCCTGTACCGCCACGGCGGCCGGCTGTCGACCGTCCACAGCGGCGACCACGCGGCGTCGCGACGCAGCCACCCCGGGGCGCTGCATCTCCTGCGCTGGCGCGCGATCCAGCTGGCGATCCGGGAGGGCTGCACGGAGATGGATCTGGGCGGCGTCGACGTCCCGGGCGCGCGACGGGAGCCGGTCGAGGGCGAGCCGATGCACGGCCTCCTCCAGCACAAGCTCTCGTTCGGCGCCCGATGGCTCGAGCTCGCCGGCGCCCACGAGCGTGTGATCCGGCCGAACCGCTACCGTGCCGGCCGGTTGCTCGCCGGCGCGGCACGCCGGATGCCGACCGGGCTCGCCAGCCGCCTGCCGCGAGGCCTTCGGCCTTGACCGCGATCGCCGACCTCCTCGCCGACGCGGAGCCCGGCCGCGCGCGCCCGCTCGGCGGCCTCCTCGAGCGGCTGGCTTCCGAGGGCCGCCTGCGTGGAGCCCGCGAGGGCGGCCGAGCGATCGGCGCCGCCGGGCTGTCGACGATCGAGGTCCGGGGCGTGACCCACGACTCGCGCCGGATCGCGCCGGGAGGCATCTTCGTGGCCGTCCCCGGCGCGCACGTCGACGGGCACGAGTTCGTCGTCCGCGCCGAACAGGCTGGTGCCGCCGCGGCCGTGGTCGAGCGCCCGGTGCCCGAAGCGCCGCTTCCGCAGCTCGTCGTCGACCGCAGCCAGGTCGCGCTCGCGACGGCCGCCGCCTGGTGGTACGGCGATCCGAGCCGCGAGCTCGCGGTGGTCGGCATCACCGGCACGGACGGCAAGACCACCACCTCGTTCCTGGCCGTGGCCGGTCTCGAGTCGGCGGGCCTCTCGGTCGGCCTCGTCGGGACCGTCGAGACGAAGATCGGTCGCGTGCGCGAGGCCAACGACGAGCACGCCACCACACCGGAGGCGCCGGCCCTGCAGGCGACGCTGCGGGCCATGCGGGCAGCGGGCGACGATGCGGCGATCGTCGAGACCACGTCGCATGGCCTCGCCCTCGAGCGCGTCGGCGGAATCGCCTTCGACGCGGCGGTGCTGACCAACCTGACCCACGAGCACCTCGAGTTCCACGGGTCGTGGGAGGCGTACCGCGACGCCAAGCTGTCGCTGTTCGAGCGGTTGGCGGTGGGACCGCGGAACGCCCTCAAGACGCAACGCGGCGAAGTGCTCCCCAAGGTCGCCATCGTCAACGCCGACGACCCGTCGGCCGGCCTGTTCGTCGGGGTGGCGCAGGAGGCAGGCGCCCGGGTGGTGACCTACGGAACTGATCGTGCAGCGGACGTGCGGGCCGGGCGGGTCGAGGAGGACGCTCGCCGGCTGCGGATCGGGCTCCTCGCCCCTTCGGGCGAAGCCCGCCTCGAGCTCCGGCTGGCCGGCCGGTTCAACGTCCACAACGCGCTCGCCGTCGTCGCGCTCGGCGAGGCATGGGGTCTCGATCCGGAAGCGGTCCGGTCCGGGCTGGAGAGTCTCACCGGCGTGCCGGGCCGGATGGAGCGGGTCGACGCCGGCCAGCCATTCGGCGTGGTCGTCGACTATGCCCACAGCCCCGCGTCGCTCGAGAAGGTGCTCGAGCTGCTCGCGCCGATCGCGGCGGCGCAGGGCGGCCAGCTGATCGCCGTGTTCGGCTCGGCGGGTGAGCGGGACGTGGCCAAGCGGCCGATGATGGGTCGGATCGCCGGCCAGCGCTGCCGGCTCGTGGTGGTCACGGATGAGGATCCCCGCGGGGAGGAGCGCGGGGCGATCATCGAGCAGATCGCCCGCGGGGCGGAGGCCGCAGGGAAGCGGCGCTCACGCGACCTGCTGCTCATCCCCGACCGGCCGGCGGCCGTCGCAGCGGCGCTCGAGCGCGCGCGGCCCGGCGACATCGTGCTGCTCGCGGGCAAGGGACACGAGCGCGCGATCATCGGTCCGGCGGGGCCGGTCCCGTACGACGAGCGACGGGCGGCGCTCGACGCCCTGGCGACGCTCGGTTACGCGCCGCTCCAGCCTGTCGGCGGGCGCTGAGCCGTGTGCGCGGTCCTGTCGCTGACGGGTATCGTCACGGCGCTGCTCGCGATCGGGGCGCTGTTCGGCGGGCCGGGACTCGCCGGGCGGCTGATCGAGGGGTCACTGGCGGGCGCCGGGTTGCAGGGAACGGCCACGACCGTGCGGGTCCTGACGGACCCGCCGTGGGAGCTGCTCGAGGGCCATGCCGATCGCGTGGAGATCCACTCGGAGCAGGTGTCGGCTGACCAGGTCCAGGTTCGCAGCCTCGACCTGACCCTCCTCGACGGCGAGCTCGCCTCGAGCGATTTCGAGCGGCTCGAGGGTCGGCTGGACGGTGTCGCCCTGCGGACGGCGGACGGCTCGACGATCGAGATCGAGCGGGTGGACCTTGCCGGTCCTCCCGAGGCGGTCGAGGCGACGATTCGGATCCCGGCGGCCGAGGTCGAGCGCGTGGCACTCGCCGCCATGCAGGCCCAGACGGGCGTCTCCGGCGGGGAGGCGTCGCTGCAGGCGCCTGACGTGATCGTGTTCAGTGTCTTCCTGTTCCGGGTCGAGGGCCGGATCGTCGTCGAGCCGGATGGGTCCCTGGCGATGGCCGTCAACTTGCCCGGCAACCCCCGCGTCCAGCTGGTCCCCGGCGATCCCCTGCGGTTCACCTCGGTGACCGTTGTGGCGGAGGCGCTCGTCCTGACCGGCCAGGTGAACGCGACCGGGCTCCTGCCGTAGCGGATCCGGCGCTCGAGCCGGCGCGGACCCGTCATGGCCCGCTCGCCGCGAGGATGTGGCTGCGCGGCGAGGTCCAGGGGCACTGCTATCCTCCCGAGCACGATGGCAACCCCGCGCACGAAGACCGACGAGACCGCTCCGCCCCGACGCGGACCGCGCCGCTCGCTGACGACCGCGCGGCCGGCTGCCGCGAAGCCCGGCGAGACCGTCGACATCGGCGCCCTGCGCGAGCAGCTGCTCAAGACGCTGGCCGACCACCACCCGCAGGCGGACCTCTCGCCGGTGGGGCAGGCCTTCGATCTCGCCGTCGACGCGCACGCCACGCAGAAGCGCGCCTCCGGCGAGCCGTACGTCACCCACCCGATCGCGTCGGCGCAGATCCTGGCCGAGCTCGGGATCGACCCGGTCGCCGTCCTCGCCGCGCTGCTCCATGACGTCCCGGAGGACACGGAGTACAGCCTGAGCGATGTCGAGGAGCGGTTCGGCGGCGAGGTCGCCCGGCTCGTCGACGGTGTCACGAAGCTGTCCAGGTTCAGCACCCACAGCCACGAGCAGCAACAGGCGGAGAACATCCGGAAGATGCTCCTGGCGATGGCGGAGGACATCCGGGTCGTCCTCATCAAGCTGGCCGACCGGCTCCACAACATGCGCACCCTGTACGCCCTGCCGTCCGAGAAGCAGCAGCGGATCGCTCGCCAGACGATGGAGATCTACGCGCCGCTGGCGGAGCGGCTCGGCATCTGGCAGATGAAGTGGGAGCTCGAGGACCTCTCGTTCAAGATGCTCGAGCCCGAGCGCTTCCGCGAGCTCGCCCGGCTGCTGGACACGCGGCGCCGTGGACGCGAGGGGTACATCGAGCGGGCGATCGCAGAGCTCGAGCCCCGGCTCAAGGAGGCCGGCGTGGAGGCCGATCTCCAGGGCCGCCCCAAGCACATCTACAGCATCTTCAAGAAGATGCAGCGCAAGTCGGCCGAGTTCGGCGAGATCTACGACGTCTACGCGATCCGGATCCTGGTCGAGGATGTGCGCGACTGCTACGCCGCCCTCGGCATCGTCCACGCCCTGTGGCGCCCGATCCCCGGCCAGTTCGACGACTACATCGCGGTCCCCAAGAACAACCTCTACCAGTCGCTGCACACGGCGGTGATCGCGCTCGACGGCAAGCCGCTCGAGATCCAGATCCGGACCCACAAGATGCACCAGGTGTCCGAGGTGGGGATCGCCGCCCACTGGCGGTACAAGGAAGGCTCGAAGAGCGACCGCGAGTACGACGCGAAGCTGGCCTGGTTGCGCCAGCTGATGGACTGGCAGCGGGACGTCTCCGACGCGACCGAGTTCGTCGAGGGCATCAAGCTCGACATCTTCCAGGACCAGGTCTTCGTCTTCACCCCGAAGGGCGACATCAAGGACCTGCCGGCTGGCGCGACCCCGCTCGACTTCGCGTACCGGATCCACACCGACGTCGGCCACCGCACGATCGGCGCCAAGGTCAACAACCGGCTGGTGCCGCTGGATTACCGGCTCAAGAACGGCGACATCGTCGAGATCGTCACGACCAAGGGCGAGCATGGCCCCTCGCGCGACTGGATGAACGTCGTCCGGACGTCGCACGCGCGCGAAAAGATTCGCCAGTGGTTCAAGCGCAAGGACCGCGACGAGAATATCGTCCACGGCCGGGAGTCACTGGAGCGCGAGCTCCGGCGGCTGGCCCGGACGAGCGTCGGGGCCGTGGGGCAGGATCGGCTGCTCGAGGTCGCCCGGCAGTACAACTTCGACACGCCGGACGACTTCTACGCGGCCGTTGGCTACGGGGCGATCAGCGCCCAGCAGGTCGTGATGCGCCTGGGCGTGGTCGACGATGGCCACACTGCCCTGCCGACGGTCGCCCCGGCATCGCTTCCGGCCCGCACCGGGGGCGTTCGGGTCAAGGGTGTCGGTGACCTTCTCGTCCGCTTCGCGAAGTGCTGCCACCCCATTCCCGGCGACCCGATCGCCGGCTTCATCACCCGGGGCAAGGGCGTGACGGTCCACCTTCACAGTTGCCCGACGGTGATCAACGAGCGTGAGATCTCGCGCCTCATCGAGGTCGAGTGGGAGGCGGCGCCGGCGGCCACCTATCCGATCGCCATCCGGGTCGAGGCCTACGACCGGACGGGGCTGCTCAACGACATCACCCAGGTCGTGGCCGAGAACAAGGTCAACATCGTGGCGGCGTCGGTCCAGGTCAGCCCCGACCACACTGCCATCGTGACCGCCACGCTGCAGGTCGGCTCTGTGGCCCAGCTGGCGCGGGTGATGAGCCGGATTGAGCAGCTCAAGGACGTCATCTCGGTCCAGCGCGACCTGGGGTAGGGTCGGTCGCGGGCCGCGAGGCGCCGCTCGCGCCTGCTCCTCCGTCCCTGGTCCGGCTGGCGGACCAACGGGCGGCTGGGGGGCCGCTCGCGCCCGCTCACCGGTCCCTAGGTCCGGCTGGCGGACCAACGGGCGGCTGGGGGGCCGCTCGCGCCCGCTCACCGGTCCCTAGGTCCGGCTGGCGGACCACCGGACGGCTGAGGCGCAGCTGGGGCCTGTTCACCCGTCCCTTGGTCCGGCAGCAGGACCACCCGCGCTCGCGCCGCCGCTCGTGACACCGCTCCTTGGTGGCCTGGCCCGGCAGCAGCATCACCGGCGCATCAGTTTGGCGCACCGAGCGGGTCGATTCGGCGCGGCTGGGCTGGAACCGTGCGCGCACGCCGCTAGACTCTCGACAATGCCCCTCTTCCGGTCCCCGCGCGGCACGCGCGACCTCCTGCCGCCGGAGCGGACCGCCTTCATGCGGCTCGAGCGGATTGCCGCCCGCCTCGCCGCGCAGTACGGCTTCCGCCCGATCGAGACGCCGTTGTTCGAGCAGACCGGGGTCTTCGAGCGGGGCGTCGGCGAGGTCACCGACGTCGTCGAGAAGGAGCTGTTCCGGCTCGCGCCGCGCTCGGACGAGGGCGAGACCTGGGCGCTGCGACCGGAGCCGACCGCCGGGCTCGTCCGCGCTTACATCCAGCACGGCATGCAGACCTGGCCGCAGCCCGTCCGCCTCACGACGACCGGTCCGATGTTCCGCTACGACCGCCCGCAGGCCGGCCGCTACCGGCAGTTCTGGCAGTTCGACATCGAGGTCTTCGGCGATCCGGGGCCGGCGGTCGACGCCGAGCTGATCGAGCTGGCCGTCCGGTTTCACACGGAGGCCGGCCTCGAGGCGCCCGACGTGTACCTCAACTCGATCGGCGACGACGCCTGCCGGCCGGCCTATGTCGAGGCCCTCGCGGCGTTCTACCGCGAGCGGATCGACCGGCTGCCCCGGCTCGAGCGCGAGCGCCTGGAGCGGAACCCGCTGCGCCTGCTCGACTCGAAGGACCCTTCGATGGTCGAGCTGAACGCCGAAGCCCCGACGATCACGGGCCGTCTCTGCGATGCCTGCGCCGGCCACTTCGCGGCCGTCCGCCAGCACCTCGACGCCGTGGGGGTGCGGTACTCGGTCGATCCGCGGCTCGTGCGCGGCCTCGACTACTACACGCGGACGGCCTGGGAGCTGTTCCCGGCCGGGGCACGGGGCACGCAGTCGGCGCTGGGCGGCGGGGGCCGCTACGACCGGCTCGTCGAGCGCCTCGGCGGCCGCGCGACCCCGGGGATCGGGTTTGGGATCGGGCTCGACCGGGTCCTGCTCGCGCTCGAGGCGCAGGGCGCCCCGCCGGAATCCGAGCCCGTGCCGCTGGCCGTGGTGGTCGGCGCAGACCCGGCGGGCACCCGCGAGCGGCTGCGCATCGCCACCGAGCTCCGCGCCGCGGGTCTGACCGTCCGGGCGGACCTCGCCCAGCGGAAGCTCGGCCGCCAGCTCGAAGGAGCCGTCCGGGACGGAGCACGGTTCGCCGTCATCGTGGGCGACGACCTGGCGGACGGCCTCGTCCAGCTTCGTGACCTGGGCGCCGCCTCGCAGAAGCCGGTCCCGCTGGCCGACCTGCCGGCGCTCCTGCGCCGGAAGTCGGGCGCGGCTCAGTAGACGAGCACCAGCAAGCGCCCCACGCCATCCTCCTCGTCCGCGTCCCGTCCCCTCCCGTACGATACGCCGGCCATGCCCGCCCCCCAGCCGAGCCTCGCCACCCCCTTCCGGACACACACCTGCGGCCAGCTGCGGTCCGCCGACGAGGGCGCCGAGGCGACGCTCGCCGGGTGGGTCCACCGCCGCCGCGACCACGGCCAGCTGATCTTCCTGGACGTCCGCGATCGGCACGGCATCACCCAGGTGGTGGTCGACCGCGCCGATGAGCCGGCGACGCACGCCGCGGCGAGTCGAGTCCGCAGCGAATACGTGGTCAGCGTTCGGGGCATGGTGGCGCGCCGCCTGCCCGGGACGGAGAATTCCCGCCTGCCGACGGGCGCGATCGAGCTGCGTGCCACGGAGCTTGTCGTCCTCAACGAGGCAAAGACGCCGCCCTTCTACGTCAACGACCCGGACGCGCCGATCGACGAGACCCTCCGGCTCAAGTACCGCTACCTCGACATCCGGCGTGAGGCGATGCAGCAGCGGCTGCTGCTGCGCAGCCGGCTGGTCCAGGCGATCCGGGAGGTCCACCACGCGGAAGGATTCGTCGAGGTCGAGACGCCGACGCTCATCAAGTCGACCCCGGAAGGCGCGCGCGACTTCATCGTCCCATCCAGGCTCCAACCCGGCACGGTCTACGCGCTGCCGCAGAGCCCGCAGCAGCTCAAGCAGATCCTCATGGTCGGCGGCATCGACCGCTACTTCCAGATCGCCCGCTGCTATCGGGACGAGGACCTGCGCGGCGATCGGCAACCGGAGTTCACCCAGCTCGACCTCGAGATGAGCTTCGTCGACGAGGCGGCCGTGATGGACTTCGTCGAGCGGATGGTGGTCGCCGTCTCGCGCGCGACGACCCCGGAGCGGCCGATCCAGGCGACGCCGTTCCCGCGCTTCACCTTCGAGGAGGCGATGGAGCGGTTCGGGTCGGACAAGCCGGACGTGCGGTTCGGGATGGAGCTGGTGGACCTGGCACCCGCGCTTGTCGACGGGGACGGGAAGCCGGCGTCCGGCTTCCGGGTGTTCGACGAGGCGCTCGCCGCCGGCGGTCGGGTCATGGCGATCGTCGCGCCGGGCATGGGCGGCGCGACCCGTCGCGAGATCGACGACCTCACGGATCGCGCCAGGCGTTTCGGCGCGAAGGGGCTGGCGTGGGTGGCCGTCGAGGCGGACGGCTCGATGCGCTCGCCGATCGCGAAGTTCCTCGGTGACGAGCGAGCGGCGACGATCCGCGAGCGTGCCGGGGCCAACAAGGGGGATCTCATCCTCGTCGTCGCCGACGCGGCAACGATCACATCGGACGTCCTCGGCCGGCTGCGGGTCGAGCTCGGGTCAAGGCTCGGTCTGGCCGACCCGGACGTCCTGGCCTACTGCTGGGTCCATCGCTTCCCGATGTACCAGTGGGACGCCGACGCCGGCCGATGGGACGCCACGCACAACCCGTTCAGCGGCGTGGTCCCGGAGGACGAGGCGCTGCTCGTCACGACGTCGGGCGACGTGGCGAACCCGTCACCGGATGACCCCGCCGGTCGGGCGCGGGCGCTCCAGTACGACGTCGCGCTCAACGGCTGGGAGCTCGGCGGCGGCTCCGTCCGGATCCACCGGCGCGAGCTGCTTGAGCGGAGCTTCCGGTTGCAGGGCTACACGATCGCGCGGATGCGCGAGCGGTTCGGGGCGATCCTCGAGGCGTTCGAGTACGGGGCGCCGCCGCACGGCGGGATCGCCATCGGGATCGATCGCTGGGCGGCGCTCCTCGCCTACCAGTCGAACATCCGCGAGGTGATGGCGTTTCCCAAGACCCAGTCGGGCGCCGACCCGATGCTCGAGGCGCCCGCGCCGCCCGAGCCCGAGCAGTACGCGGAGCTGGGGCTGCGGTTCGTCGGCGTCCATCCGACCACCGCGGCGGAGTGACGGGACCCCCATCCGCCAGCCCGCGTCGGATGTCGGGCGGCCGTTCCCTGACCGATCCACGGCCGACGAGGACGCGGGCCCGGGTCTGCTTGGCGAGCTCGCCAGAAGGCCGCGGCTGGCCGCGCTGCTCGGAGCCATGTGCATCGCGTTCTCCGGCATCTTCTACCGCTACAGCAACGTCGAGCCGGCCACGGCGACCGTTTTCCGCGCGCTGTACGGGCTGCCGCTCCTCGCGTTCGTGGCCTGGCTCGAGCACCGGCGGCACGGCGGGCTGGACGGTCGGGCGGTCCGGCTCGCGGCCGTGGCCGGCGCCTTCTTCGCGGCGGACCTGACGTTCTGGCACCACGCGATCGAGCAGGTGGGAGCGGGCCTCGCCACCGTGCTCGGCAACCTGCAGGTGCTGATCGTGGGCATGGTGGCCTGGCTCGTCTTCGGCGAGCGACCGTCGCGGGCGATCCTAATCGCCCTGCCCATCGTGTTGCTGGGCGTCGTGCTGATCTCGGGGTTGACCGACGCCGACGCCTACGGGGCGAATCCCTTCCTGGGCGTGCTCCTCGGCGTGCTGACCGCGTTCAGCTACGCGGGCTACCTCCTGGTGATCCGGCGCAGCGGTCGCGACGGACGTCGACCCGCCGGTCCGGTGGCGATCGCGACGCTCTCGACGGCGCTCGTCGCCGGCGGCGTTGGGGCGCCGCTCGGCGAGCTGCAGCTCGTCCCGACCTGGCCCGAGCACGGCTGGCTGCTCGCCTATGGCGTCACGTCGCAGTCGCTCGGCTACCTGCTGATCTCGCTGTCGCTGCCGCGTCTGCCGGCCGTCCTGACCTCGATCATCCTGCTCGCGCAGCCGGTGGCCACCGTGGGCCTCGCGATGGTGCTGCTGGGCGAGGCGCCGTCCCCGTCACAGCTTGCCGGCGTGGGCCTCGTCATCGGCGGAGTCGGACTGGCGACGGTGCCGATCGGCCTGCTGCGCAGCCGGCTGGCCGGGGCGGGCTCCTGACTCCCCGCGCGCGGCGTTCAACCAGGCTGGTCCGGCTCCTCCGCGGCGGCCTGTCCGTAGGGTGCAAGGGACGGACCCTCGAGCGGGCCGTCCTCCGGCTGGTCGGCGACGCCCGCGCCCCACTCGTGGACGTGCCCCGCGGCGGGCTGGGTCGGGCCGACGTACGGGGGCAGCGATGATCGCGCGGTCGAGCGGTCGTGGACAGCGCCCGGATCACCCAGCTCGAGCACACGTGACACGATCCCGTCCGACGTGAGATCCGCCATCAGGTCCTCCGGCACCCGGTCCCGGGCCAGGGCGCGAAGGGCCTGGAGATGCTGGACCGGAACCAGCGCCGGCCACCCGGGCTGCCCGTCGAACGCCGGGCGCAGGACGTCGTGCGGCGAGGGACCGTGCGCCTCGATCAGCGAGGTGACCGTCTCGGGACCGACCCACGCCATGGACGCTGGCCAGAAGAGCACGGCCTGGGTCTCGTGCACGGCGCCCACGGCGACGTCGATCCCGCGGGCCATCTGGCCGACCGATCCATGCTCGGCCGGCGCCGGCTCGGCGAGCGTCACGGGGGAGCCGGCCAGCGCCTGCGCCACCGAACCGTCCGGGTCGTGGGCCACGACGACGATCGGGACGGCTCCGCCGGCCCACGCCACGTCCGCGATCCGGCGGGCTGACGGCATCCCGTCGGCGTCGGCGAGCGCGGACTCGGGAGTCGCGGCGAGCACGACGGCGGCGACAGTCACCGCCGGATTCTAGCCGCGTCGGGGGCCCGCAGCGGGCGGCGGGCCAACGAGTCCCGCGACGACCCCTTCACGGGCTCGCCGCGCTCGATGTGCGACACTTCGCCGGCCCATGAGCACCACCTCCAGCCTCGCCGTGCGCAGCGACCTGCGGAATCTCGCGATCGTCGCCCACGTCGACCACGGCAAGACGACCCTCGTCGACGCGATGCTCCGCCAGACGGGAACGTTCCGCTCGAACCAGGCCCTCGTCGATCGCGTCCTCGACTCGGGCGACCTGGAGCGCGAGAAGGGCATCACGATCCTGGCCAAGCAGACGACCGTCGATCACGCCGGCGTCCGCCTGAACATCGTCGACACGCCGGGCCACGCCGACTTCGGCGGCGAGGTCGAGCGTGGGCTCCTGATGGTGGACGCCGTGCTGCTCCTCGTTGACGCCGCGGAGGGACCGCTGCCCCAGACGCGCTACGTCCTTCAGAAGGCGATGGCCCGTCGGTTGCCCGTCGTCGTCGCCCTCAACAAGATCGACCGCTCGGATGCCCGTCCGGCCGAGGTCCTCGACGACGTGTACGAGCTGTTCATGGACCTCGGCGCGGACGAGCAGCAGATCGAGTTCCCGGTCGTCTACACGAACGCCAAGGCCGGCACGGCCACCCGCTCGCTCGACGCACCGGGCACGGACCTGCGGCCGCTCCTCGACGTGCTCGTCGCGGTCACGCCGCCACCGACCCACGAGCCTGGCCACCCGCTCCAGCTCCTCGTGACCAACCTGATGGCCAACGAGTACGTCGGACGGATGGCCGTGGGGCGGATCCACAACGGCACGATCCGGATCGGTCAGCGGATCAGCGTCGTCCGCGACGAGCCGGACGACACGGCGGGCACCGTGGAGCCCGGGCGGGTGGTGACCCTGACGGGCACGGTCACCGCGCTCCAGACGGCGCACGGCATCGACCGGGTCGACATCGCCGAAGCCGGTCCGGGCGACATCGTGTCCGTGGCGGGCCTGCCGGACGTCACAATCGGCGACACCCTGACGGAGCCGGGGGATCCGCGCCCGCTGCCGCGGCTCGACGTCGACGCGCCAACGCTCCGGATGACGTTCGGGATGAACACGTCGCCCCTGAGCGGTCGCGAGGGGAAGTACGTGACGTCGCGCCAGATCAAGGCCCGGCTCGAGCGCGAGGTCCTCGGCAACGTCTCGATCGAGATCCACCCCACGGACAACGGTGACACGTTCGAGGTTCGCGGCCGCGGCGAGCTCCAGCTCGCCGTCCTGATCGAGCAGATGCGGCGGGAGGGCTTCGAGCTCACGGCCAGCCGTCCCGAGGTCATCCTGCGCACGATCGACGGCAACCTTCATGAGCCGTACGAACGGATCACGATCGACATCCCGCCGGACTACATCGGTGAGATCCAGCAGGCCCTGGCCGGCCGCAAGGGCCGCCTCGAGCAGATGACGACCGACACGGATGGGCGCGTACGGCTCGAGTACGTCCTGCCGGTCCGAGGGCTCATCGGCTACCGTGGGCAGCTGCTCACGGACACGCGCGGGACGGCGCTGCTGCACCAGATCGGCGAGGGCTACGGGCCCTGGGCCGGCGAGGTGACGCACCGGACGAACGGCGTGCTCGTCAGCGACCGCGGCGGGACCTCGAACGCCTATGGTCTCTTCAACCTCGAGCAGCGCGCCGAGCTGTTCATCGGTGTCGGCGTCGAGGTCTACGAGGGCATGATCGTCGGCGAGAACTCGCGGTCGGGGGACATGGACGTCAACCCGACCAAGGAGAAGAAGCTGACCAACATCCGGACGCACGCGCACGACGAGTCGCTGCGGCTCACCCCGCCCCGTGCGCTCACGCTCGAGTCGTCGATCGAGTTCATCGCCGGCGACGAGCTGGTCGAGGTGACCCCGCAGTCCATCCGGCTCCGCAAGCGCGCCCTGTCGCAGCACGATCGGCGGCGCGAACGGGGCCGGGACGAGGATCTCCGGCGAGGGAGCGAGCGGGAGGCAACGGCGGGCTGACCGCCCTCGGGCGGACGCGGCATCGGCGCCAGGAGCCCGACGTACAATTCCCGTCCGATGATCTACCTCGACCATGCCGCCACGACCCCGCTTCGGGCGGAGGTGCTCGAGGCGATGCTGCCCTACCTGACCGGCGAGTTCGGCAATCCCAGCTCAGCCCACTCGATGGGACGGAGGGCTCGGGCCGGGCTGGACGAGGCCCATGAGCGCGTCGCCTCGCGCCTCGGCGCGGAGCCGCGCGAGGTCGTCTTCACCTCGGGTGGCACGGAGGCGAACAACCTGGCCATCAAGGGTGCCGCCTGGGCTGGCAAGGCGCGCGGGCACCGGCTGGTGACCACGCCCATCGAGCACCACGCCGTTGGGCACACGATGCGCTACCTCGAGAAGTTCGGGTTCGAGGTGGTCGAGGTCGGGGTCGACCGGTACGGGCGTGTCGACCCGGACGAGCTGGACGCGGCGATCACGGACAAGACTACGCTGGTCAGCGTGATGCTCGGCAACAACGAGGTCGGGACGATCCAGCCGATCGAGGAGATCGCCGAGCGTGTCCATGCGCACAAGGGGGTCCTGCTCCACGTGGACGCGGTGCAGGCGGCGCCCTACGTCGACCTGGACGTCGGACGACTCGGCGCCGATCTCATCGCGATCGCCGCCCACAAGTTCGAGGGCCCCAAGGGAGTGGGCGCGCTGTGGGTCAGGCACGGGACCCACATCCTCGCCCAGCAGCAGGGCGGGACACAGGAGCGCCACCGCCGAGCCGGCACCGAGAACGTGGCCGGTGCCATCGGACTCGCCGCCGCCTACGACCTCGCCTGTGGCGAGCGGCCCGAGACGAACCGGCGCCTCAAGAAGCAGCGCGAACGGCTCACCGCGGCCGTGCTGACGGTCGAGGGCACGGAGGCCACCGGGCACCCCGCCCGTCGCCTGCCCGGCATCCTGTCGCTGATCGCCCGGGACACGGACGGCTCGTCCGTTGCCCTGGGGCTGGACCTCGAGGGCATCTGCTGCTCGGTTGGCTCCGCCTGCACCACCGGCTCGACCGAGGTCTCGCACGTCCTGTCGGCGATGGGCTACCCGCCGGACGAGGCGCGCGGCGCGCTGCGGCTCTCGCTCGGCCGGACCACGACAGACGCCGAGATCGACACGGCCTGCGAGGTCGCGCCGCGGGTCATCGCCTCGATGCGGCTCGGTTCGGCGGCCCTGGCGGCGGATCCGCTCGGCCAGGGGGCCGGGTCGGCTTCGTGAGCCGGATCCTCGTCGCGATGTCCGGCGGCGTCGACTCGTCCGTGGCAGCGGCACTCCTCCGCCAGCAGGGCCACGACGTGGTGGGCGTCTGGATGCGTCTGCACGACGTGGCCGACACCTACTCCGAGGTGAAGAAGAGCTGCTGCTCGCTGGACGCGGCGGACGATGCCCGACGGGTGGCGGCCCAGCTCGACGTACCGTTCTACGTCATGAACCTCGAGCGCGAGTTCGACGCCGGGGTGATCCAGCCGTTCCTCGACGCCTACCTCGGCGGCCGGACCCCCAGCCCGTGCATCGACTGCAACACCTACGTCAAGTTCGGGGCATTGCTCGGTCGGGCGCGCCACCTGTACGAATGCGACGCCGTCGCCACCGGCCACTACGCCCGCCGCGTCGTCGGCGCGGACGGCCGTGCCCGGCTCGCCCGGGCGCGCGACACGGACAAGGACCAGACCTATTTCCTGTACGGCCTCCGACAGGACCAGCTCGAGCATGCCCGCTTCCCGCTGGGCGAGCTGACCAAGCCGGAGGTCCGAGCCGTGGCCCGCTCGCTGGGGCTCGCCACCGCCGACAAGCCGGAGAGCCAGGAGATCTGCTTCGTGCCCGGCGGCGACTACCGCGACGCGCTGCGGGAGCGTGCCGGCTGGCGGCCCGAGCCGGGGCCGCTCCTCGACGCCGACGGGACGCGGGTGGGGGAGCACCCCGGTGCGGCGGGTTTCACGGTCGGGCAGCGAAAGGGGATCGGTGCGGCGCTCGGCGGGGCTCCGCGCTACGTGTCCCGGATCGATCCCCGGACGAACACGATCCAGCTGGGGCGACGGGAGGACCTCGAGACGCGAATTTTCGGGCTCGAGCGCGTCTCGTTCGTGGCCGGCGCCCCACCCGCGTTCGATGCGCCCGCCGCCGACGGCTTCCGGGCCGAGATCCGGATCCGTCATCGCGCCGAGCCCGTCGCGGCGACGGTCCGTCCCGCCGGTGACCGGGCCTCGCGCGGCGCTGGATGGACCGTCGAGACGGACGTCCCGGTCTGGGCCGCCGCCCCCGGTCAGGCCGCGGTCGCGTATGCCGGCGACCTCGTGCTCGGGGGCGGACGGATCGCTTCATGACGATCGGGCCCGCGCCGGTCCTGGCCATCCTCGTCGGCGTCTTCCACTCGGCGCTGTTCGTGCTGCTCCGCGGGAGCGCCGGCGGTCAGCTCCCGCTGCTCGTGCTCGCGGCGGTGCTGGGCGCGCTCGCCGGTGACGCGCTCGGCGCCCGGCTCGGGGTGGACCTTCTGCGGATCGGTGACTTCCGGCTGGTCGCCGCGTCGGTCATGGCGTGGCTCGGCATCGGGATCGTTGCGATCGTGGCCATCCTGGGGCCAGAGCGGCGGGCCGGCACAGGCTCGTGAACGACCTTCGGGGCGTCCTCCGGGGACTCGCGCCGGACGGCGACGAACGGACGCCGCTCGCGAGCTCGTTCCTGCGCGGGCTGACCCTCGGCGCCCTCGCGGGGGCCGTCATCGCGGGATCGGCAGTGCTCCAGCGGCGTCAACGCGGCGGGGCGGAGGGGTCGTCGGGCGCCGGGGCACCGGCTGGCGACGCACCGCATGCTGGCGATGCGATTGGTGCCGCGCCCGGCGGCGCGGACGGGCCGGGGGACCACGAAGCGGCCGCGGAGCCTCAGGCGCTCGGGCGCTCGTAGGCCACCGCCACGCCGTCGACCTGTCGCTCGAGGGCCCGGAGGCGCTCCAGCTCATCGGGCGCGAGCGCCGCCGGCTGGAGGCCGACCACGGCGCGGCCGGGATCGGGCCTCAGTCCCTCGGCGGCCTGCTCGTAGACCATGACCACGTCGACCGGGAGCGTCCGCTCGGCAAGCCTCACCAGCTCGAGCTCGCGTCCGTCGAGGGCCGCGAACGTCCATGCGCTGTTGGCCATGGCATCTCCTCCTGCTCGGGTGACGTGAGACCAGCCGAGGCGAGTCTACCGACCCGCCCGACCGGCCGGAGGCACCGTGGCGGTGTCGGTCGCGGCAGATATTCGCCCGTGGAATGCAATCGGGCGCGGCGCCCGGAATCGCGGCCAGCCATGCAGCGGGTGAATGCTCGGCCGCTTCACGGCCCGCGCGACGGCCCGCCGACCCATGCTCCACGCGCGAGATCGTCCCCTCGGCACGGCCGATCCCGTGCCGATTAGGCTTACCATTCCAGACCCGCATGTCTGACCAGGATCCGGCCCACTGTCCGGACGCACCTGCTGGACCCGAGCCGCGACGCACCGGCCCCCGGCCGCGAGCGAACACGACCGGACCGTCCCGTTCGTTACCATTGCCGGCGTGGGGACCCCTGCCGTCGGCCGCGACCCGCGGATCATCAGCCTGCCCGCGGCGGAGATCCGCCGCCGCTTCGTCGAGTTCTTCGCCGAGCGCGGTCACACCGTCGTGCCCAGCGCGTCGCTCGTGCCGGCCGGCGACCAGACCCTGCTGTTCACGAACAGCGGCATGGTCCAGTTCAAGGACGTCCTGACCGGGGTCGAGAAGCGCGGCTACACGCGGGCCGTCGACTACCAGCGGGTCCTGCGCGTGGCCGGCAAGCAGAACGACTTCGAGGAGGTCGGCCGGACGACACGCCACAACACGATGTTCGAGATGCTCGGCAACTGGAGCTTCGGCGACTACTTCAAGCGCGAGGCAATCCAGCTCGCGTGGGACTTCCTGACCGGCGACCTCGGCATCCCGGGCGAGCGGCTGGCGGCCACGACCTACACGGCGGACGAGGTGGCCTGGAGCATCTGGCGCGACGAGATCGGCCTGCCGGCGGACCGGATGGCTCGCTGGGGCGACGTCGACAACGGCGATGACAGCAACTTCTGGCGGATGGCGGAGACCGGGCCGTGCGGCCCGTGCAGCGAGATCCACTTCGACCGCGGCGCGCATCTGAGCGAGGGGCCCCACTGCATCCCGGACCACTCGGAGAACTGTCCCCGCTGGCTGGAGATCTGGAACCTCGTGTTCATGCAGTTCGATCAGCGGCCGGATGGCCGGGTACCGCTGCCGTTCACCAGCGTCGATACGGGCATGAGCCTCGAGCGGCTGGCCAGCGTGATGCAGCAGGTGCCCTCGAACTTCGACACGGACCTGTTCGCGCCCATCCATGACCGGATGCGGGAGCTGCTGGGACACGACCCGGACGATTTCGAGCACGAGCGCTTCAGCTACCAGGTGATTGCGGACCATTCGCGCGCGGCGACGTTCCTGATCGCCGACGGCGTGCTGCCGGCCAACGAGGGGCGTGGCTACGTCCTGCGCCGGATCGTCCGGCGGGCCGTCCGTCACGGCCGCCTGCTGGGGCGAAGGGAGCCGTTCCTGGCGCAGATCGCGGCCGTCGTGATCGATGTCATGCGCGAGCCGTACCCGCACCTCGAGGAGCGGCGGGAGGAGGTCCTCGGCGCGCTGGTGCGCGAGGAGTCGCAGTTCGGACGAACGCTCGATGCCGGCACCGTGCTGCTCGAGGAGGCGCTCATCCCGCTGACGTCGGTGGATCGCGAGGTCGGCCGCCGGCCGGAGGACCTGCCGCCGGATGCGCCGCGGCTCCCGGGCGAGGTGGCCTTCCGCCTGCACGACACCTACGGCTTCCCGATCGACCTGACCGTCGAGCTCGCCGCCGAGCACGGCGTGGCCCTCGATCGTGCACGCTTCGACGAGGCCCTGGCCGAGCAGCGCCAGCGCAGCCGCAGCGGCCGGAAGGCGGAGCTGTCGCGTCACGCCGAGCGCGCCGCGCAGCTCCAGTCGATCCAGGCGCGAACCGGGGACACCGAGTTCGTCGGCTACGAGACCACCAGCGCCGAGGCGCGGGTCGTGGCCATCCTGCGCGGCGGCGTCGAGTACGACGAGCTGACCGCCCGGGGTGACGCCGAGGGCTGGACCGAGGCCGGCGCCGAGGCCGAGATCGTCCTCGACCGGACGCCCTTCTACGCCGAGGGCGGCGGTCAGATCGGCGATCGCGGAGTGCTCCGCGCTGCGGAGGGCGGCGCTGCCCTGTTCGAGGTGGCCGACACGCAGAAGCCGGTCGGCGGCCTGCATGTCCACCAGGGCATGCTGCGCGCGCGCCTCACGGTGGGTCAGACCGTGAGTGCCGAGGTCGACGCCGAGCGGCGCGCTCACACGGTGCGCAACCACACCGGCACGCACGTCGTGCACCGCGCGCTCCGGAACGTCGTCGGTGAACGGGCCCGGCAGGCCGGATCTCTGGTGACCCCGGACTACCTTCGGTTCGACTTCCCGTTCGACCGTGCCCTGACCACTGACGAACGGCGACGGATCGAGGAGGAGGTCCGGGACGTCGTCCGGGACGACCGGCCCGTGACCGTCGCGTTCATGCCGATGGCCAAGGCGATCGAGCGGGGCGCCGACGCGTTCTTCGACGAGAAGTACGGCGAGACGGTGCGCACCGTGCGGGTCGAGGACTACAGCTTCGAGCTGTGCGGCGGAACGCACTGCCGCGCGTCCGGCCAGATCGGCAGCTTCGTCATCACCGGCGAGCGGAGCATCGGGAGCGGGATGCGCCGGATCGAGGCGCTGACCGGCGCAGGGGCCGATGCCCACCTGGCCGCGCGCGCGGCGACCCTCGACGAGGCCGCCGAGCTGCTCGGCGCCCAGTCGCCCGAGGCCGTCCCCGAGCGCATCCGCGCCCTGCAGGACGAGCTCCGCGAGACGCGCCGACGGCTGAGAGCCGGCGCGCAGTCGGACGTCCCGCAGCCGGCCGAGCTCGTCGCCCGCGCCGAGGAGCCGTTGCCGGGCATCCGCCTCGTGGCGGCCGCCGCTCCGTGGCCGTCGATCGACGTCCTGAAGGGCGTCGCCCGGGAGGTTCGGAGCGTGCTCGGCTCGGGCGTCGTGGCGCTCGCGCTCGACGCTGACGAGCCGCAGGTCTTCGTCACGGTCAGCGACGATCTCGTGGGGCGGGGGATCGCGGCCGGCGACCTCGTCCGGGCCGCGGTCGCTCCGCTCGGCGGCAAGGGCGGCGGGCGGCCGGAGATGGCGCAGGGCAGGGGATCGCGGCGGGACAGTCTGCCGGCCGCCCTGGACGCCGTGCGTGCCGCGCTCCGCAACGGCAAGCACGCGGAGGCCTGATGGCCTTCTGGCGCCGGATCTGGCAGCGGGACGGCGAGCCGAAGCTCGCCGCCTGCACCGCCCTCGACATCGGCACCGAGTTCGCCAAGGCCCTCGTCTTCGAGATCGACGACTCCGGCCACGGCATCGTCCGGGGCGTCGGGCGCAAGCGCCAGGGCCTGTCGCACATGCAGTCGGGCACGGTGGCGGACATCGCCGCGGTCGTCGACAACTGCGCCGTGGCGCTCCAGGAGGCCGAGGAGATGTCCGGCTTCCGACCCGCCCAGGTCGTGATCGGCATCGCCGGCGAGCTGGTCAAGGGTTTCACCACCACCCACAGCCAGGAGCGCAAGCGGCCGGACCAGCCGATCAGCGAGGCCGAGCTGCAGAAGTTGATCGATGGCGTCCAGCGCGAGGCGCTGCGCGAGGCCGAGCGCTCGATCACCTGGGAGACCGGCCTGCCGCACGTCGACGTCCGGCTGGTCCATGCGGCCGTCGTCGGGGCGGCCATCGACGGCTATTCGCTGACCAACCCGGTTGGCTTCCAGGGCCGCCACGTCAAGATCGCGATCTTCAACGCGTATGCTCCTCTCGTCCACCTCGGTGCGCTGCAGAGCGTCGCGTCGCAGCTCGACCTCGAGCTGCTCGAGATCGTGGCCGAGCCGTACGCGGTGGCCCGGGTGCTGGGCACGGAGCACGTTCGCCAGGCCGGGGCGCTGTTCATCGACGTGGGCGGCGGCACGACGGACGTGGCGCTGGTGCGTCAGGGCGGCATCGAGGGAACCCGGATGTTCGCGCTCGGTGGCCGCGCGTTCACCAAGTCCCTGGCCGATCGGCTGGACCTGCCGTTCCCCCGCGCCGAATCGCTCAAGGTCGACTACGCCCGCGGCCTCCCGGTCGATCGCCGGGACGAGGTCGCCTCGATCGTGGCCGACGACGTGGAGGTCTGGGCAGCGGGGGTCGAGCTGGTGATGGAGGAGCTGTCCGGCGGCGACCTGCTGCCCGGCCGGATCTACCTGTGCGGCGGCGGCTCGCGGCTCCCGGAGATCCCGCGCATCCTCTCCGCGGAGTCCTTCTGGAAGCGGCTCTCGTTCGCCCGGCCACCGGAGGTCACCGTGATCACCCCCGATCACGTCGATTCGCTGACCGACGCGACCAAGCTGCTCGTCGACCAGCAGGACGTGACCCCGCTCGGCCTGGCCTACCAGGCGATCGAGCTCCAGACCGCCGAGGCGCCGCTCGACCTCGCCCTCCGCCGGGTGCTCCGGGCGATGAAGGTCTGATGGCCGCGATCGTCTATCTCGAGCCGGACGACGAGATCACCTCGGCGGCGGCGCGAATGCGCGGCATCGAGGAGATCCGGATCGCGCTGGTGGTGCCCTACGGGTCCCGGCTCGCGACCTCGCGGATCAACTTCCGGCTGCTGGCCCGCGAGGCGCAGGGTCGGGGCCGGCGGTTGTCGATCGTCACCGGCGATGCCGCCACGCGCGCGCTCGCCGCGTCCGCGGGCCTGCCGGTCTTCGGCAGCGTCGGCGAGTACGAGGAGACCGAGGGCGCCCCGAGGCGACGGCCCACCGGCCCAGGGGATGAGTCGGCATCCGGCGCCGGGCCGGACGTGGGCGACAGCACCCGGGCCATCGCCGCCGCGGGCATCGTGGCTGCGACCACCGCGGCCGCGCGGCAGGGGGTGACGCACGGGCGTGTCCGCACGAGGAACTTGGAGACCCGCCCTGCCGAGCCGCCCGGCGCGGCGCCGCCCCCGAGCCGGTCCGGTCACCCGGGCGGGCTGCGCGCCGCCGCTCCCGGCCGGGGTGCGGTCGACCCGGGTCTCGAGGAGACCGCCGTCGTGCCCACCGTTCGTGCTGCCGGCGTCCCGGCCGCCCGGGCCGCGGTCGGCCGGCAGACCACCGCGCCGTCCACGCGCCGTGACGCGGATGCCCGGCCGGCCGCGGGCGGCGGCCGCCGGTCCGTGTGGCCGTTCGGCCGAACCGCCGGGATCGTGGCGGTGGCCGTGGTCGGCCTGGCCGTTCTGGCCGGCGCCGTTGGTGCATACCTGCTGCTGCCGTCGGCGGACGTCACGATCACCGCCCGGACGGAGCGGATCGGGCCGGTGGCGCTGGAGATCCGGGCGGATCCCGACGCGACCGAGCCGGATGCCGTCGCGCGCGTCGTCCCGGCCCGCCGGCTGACGTTCGACGTGGCGGTCAGCGACACCTTCGCAGCCACTGGCCGGCGAGTCGAGGAATCGACCGCAACGGGCGCGGTCACCTTCTCGAACCTGAACACCGGCGGCTCGACGGCCATCGCCGCGGGCTCCGTCGTGTCGACGGAGGGCGGCATCCGCTTCCGGACCAGCGAGGCGGTCACCCTCGCGGCTGCGCAGCTCATCCTCGGCGACCCGATCCGGGTGGAGCCGGCGACGGCGGCGGTCGGCGTGACGGCCATGGCGCCAGGTCCGGCCGGCAACGTCCCGGCCAACGCGATCACGCTCGTCCCACAGGGGCAGGACCCCAACCTGGTCAAGGTGAACAACCCGGCCCCGACGGCCGGCGGGGCCAGGGACGAGTTCCCGCAGGTCCTGCGGGCGGACCTCGATGCCGCGATGGAGGAGCTGCGCGGCCGGATCGACGAGGAGTTCGCGGCCGTGGTGGCGGACCCGAACCGGATCCCCGAGGGGATGACCCTCTTTCCGCAGACCGCGGTTCTCGCCGACCCGCTGCCGACGACAGAGCCGGACACGCTTGTCGAGCAGGAGATCGCCGAGTTCGAGCTCGGTCTGGCCACGACGGGGACCGTGATCGCGGTCGACGCCCGACCGGTCGAGTCGATCGCGGTCGAGCGGATGACCCAGTCGGTCACCGACGGCTATCGGCTCGTCGACGGCTCGATCGAGGTGGTTGCCGGCGAGCCAAAGGTCCAGGGCGAGGCCGTGATCTATCCAGTCAGCGCTTCCGCCGAGCAGATCCGGACCCTTGATGGGACGGCGATCCGGGAGCAGATCAAGGGCAAGTCCATCGAGCAGGCCCGTGCGCTCCTGGCACCGTACGGGACGGTCGACCTGCGCGTCTGGCCGGACTGGGTCAGGGCGATCCCGACCATCGACAGCCGGCTGTCCGTGCGCGTCGAGGAGCAGCCGGATCGCGCCGCACCGGGCCCCGGACCGTCCCCCAGCGCTGCGGGAGGCGGGGGCCCGAGCGGCTCGGCCGCCTCGTCACAGCCGGCCGCCTCGTCACAGCCGGCCACGTCCCCGGTCGCCTCCGGCAGCCAGGAAGCCGGGCTCGAGAGCGACTCGCCACCGTGAGCCGCGTCCTCGGCATCGACCTGGGGTCGCGCCGCATCGGCATCGCGGTCGCCGACGGCGACGGCAGCGGAGCCCGCCCGCTCGTCACGATCCGGCGCGGCCGCGATCCTGAGGCGGATGCGGCCGCGATCGAGCGGTTGGCGGTCGAGCAGGGCGCGGACGAGCTGGTGGTGGGGCTGCCGCTCGAGGCCTGGGGCGCCGAAGGTCCGCAGGCCGAGCTGACCCGCGCCTGGGCGACGCAGATCGCGGCCCGGCTGGGCCTGCCGGTGGGACTGCGCGACGAGCGGCTGAGCAGCCACCTGGCGGAGCGCCGCCTCGGGCCGATGAAGCGCGGCCGCTCCGGGGGACCCCCCACGCCGGCCCAGCGCGAGGTGTACCGTTCGCGTGTCGACCGCGAGGCCGCCGCGATCATCCTCCAGGATGAGCTGGATGCGCGAGCCGCTGCGGACACGGGCCGATCCCCAGCCCGCGAGGCCCCGTCCGTTCCCCCGTCGACCGCGATGGAGAACAGTCGATGACGATTCGGGGAGGCGGTCGCGCCCGTGATCCGCGGATCCACGCGCACCCGTACGAGCCGAGCGATCACCTGGCGACCCGCCGCAAATGGGACGAGGACCCCCGGCGGGCGCCGAACGGCCGGCGGTTCCGGGACCGAGGCGGGAGCGGCCTGGTGGGGCTGCTCCGCTTCATCGTCTTCGCGTTCGTGCTTGGTGGGCTGGTGCTCGCGGTCCTGCTGACCGTGCTTCGACCGGTCGTCTCGGACACCCTCGTGAGCTGGGGCTACGACAACCCGGCCGCGCTGCGCATCCCCTTCGTCGCCGATCTGGTCAAGGAACGCCTTGGTGCGGCCCTGACCCGGGCGCCGAGCAACGACGCCCGGGATGTGACGTTCACCGTCCGCGATGGCGATACGATCGCGAAGGTGGCGGATCGCCTCGAGGCAGCGGGACTCGTCACCGACTCGCGCGCCTTTGTCTTCCAGGCCACGATGCGCGATCTGGCGCCCAGGCTCGAGGCCGGCGACTTCCGGCTGGCGAAGAACATGACCCCGGACCAGGTCGTGACGGCATTGACGAAAAACCGGACCACGATCGTCCTGACCTCGAAGACCTTTCGGGAGTCGCTCCGGATCGACCAGATGGCGGCCTTCATCCAGACCTGGGAGGAGGACCTCGCGGTCGACGCAGAGGCGTTCCGCGACCTCGCGACGAAACCGACGCGCGAGCTGCTGGACGACTATCCATGGGTCGAGGCATCCGGCCTGCCCGAAGGCGCGCCGCTGGAGGGTTACCTCTTCCCGGCCGCCTACGACCTCACGCCCGAGACGACGGCCGAGGAGCTGATCCGGATGATGCTCGACCGGTTCATCAAGGAGGTCGGTCGCGAGCGCGTGGCGGTGGCCACGTTCTACGAGCGCCTGACGCTTGCCTCGATCGTCGAGCGCGAGGCGCAGCTCCCCGAGGAGCGGCCGCAGATCGCGGGCGTCTACCAGAACCGGCTCGACGGCACCGGGCCGGACCAGATCCTCAACGCCGACCCGACGGTGATCTATGCGGCGGACACCGTCGCCCTCGCCGACATCCCGTTCGAGCAGTGGGACGAGTACGTCTTCTGGGATGTGCCGGAGGGCGTCGCGCTGGCGGACATCGAGCTCCCCGAGGCGCTCGAGCGCTACAACACGTACCGCAACCGCGGCCTGCCGCCGGGGCCGATCTGTGCACCCGGTCTCGCCTCCATCGAGGCGGCGCTCGAGCCGGACACGGAGGCCGGATACAGGTACTTCGTGTTGGTCCCGGACGGCGAGGGCAAGCACGACTTCTCGAAGTCGATCGAGGAGCACAACCAGAAGCTTCGCGACTACGGCTACCTTTGACGCCGCGCTCCGCCGGACCGGCCGCCTGGCCCACGCCGACCGACTTCGCGGCCCCGCCGCCGCCATCCCAGCTGACCGAGTGGGAGGCGCTCGACCGGGTTGCCAGGCCGGCGCGCCTCCGCCGCCTGCGCGACCGCTTCGCCGGCGCCGGCGTCGAGGCGTATTTCGGCGTCCGGCCGGAGCACATGCGCTACCTGACCGGCTTCCGGCTGGGCGCCGGCGAGGAGAGGGTCGCCGGCCAGTCCGGCCAGTTCCTCGTCGGTGGTGATGAGGTGGTCGTCCTGGCGGACAGCCGCTACACGATCCAGGTCCGGCGCGAGGCGCCCACCGCGCGACTGTTCGAGGTCTATCACGACCTGCCGTCGCGCTGGCCGGAGCTCGTCGGCTCGGTCGGCGCGCGACGCGTCGCGATGGAGACCGCCTTCCTCCCGCACAGCGTCTGGACGGCCCTCGAGGCGGCCGCGCCCGATGTCGAGCTCGTGCCCGTGGACGGCTGGCTCGAGGCGGATCGGGCGACCAAGGAGCCGGCCGAGCGCGAGCGGATCGCGGCCGCCTGCGCCGTCGCGGATCGCGCGCTGGCGGCGCTCCTGCCGCGGATCCGTCCCGGCGCGACGGAGATCGAGCTGGCCATGGCGCTCGAGTGGGAGATGCGGACGAATGGAGCCGAGGCGCTCGCGTTCGACGTCGCGTGCCTGTCCGGACCGCAGGCGGCGCTGCCGCACGGGGCGCCACGTGACGAGCCGATCGCCGATGGCGCGGTGCTGCTGTTCGACTTCGGAGCGCAGGTCGCCGGCTACCGGAGCGACATGACCCGCACGCTCTTCGTCGGCGAGCCGTCCGAGCGGGACCTCGCCGTCCATGGCCTCGTCGCGCGCGCCCAGCGGACCGCGATTCAGCTCCTCGAGGCGCATCTCGCCGAGGGCGCGGCCCTGCCGACCGGGCGCGAGGTCGACGCGGCCGCTCGCGCGGTGCTCGTGGAGGACGGCCGCTGGCCGGCGTACGGGCACGGGCTGGGCCACGGGATCGGGCTGGCGACGCACGAGGCGCCCTCGCTCGGGCGCTCCGAGGCGGCGGCCGCGACGCTGCCGTCGCCGACGGTGTTCTCCGTGGAGCCCGGCATCTACCTCGAGGGCGAGACCGGCGTGCGGATCGAGGACCTCGTGTCGATCGACGCGGCGGCTGGCCGGCTCGAGCGGCTGACGCGGTTCCCGAGCGGCGTAGTGGTCGTCGGCGGGCGCTGATGCGGCGGCCGTGGGGCAACCCGTGGCCTGGCACGGCATGTTCACCCGTTGAGCGGGTCACCTGGCGAAGGGCGCCAGGAACGGCCGTCCGGCAGCCCACCGCCCATCTCTGCCGAACGTTGACCCGCCGAGCGGGTGGACCGTTGCTCGGGGCATCAGGTGACCCGCCCGGCGGGTCGGGGCGACGTCACCCGTCGGCTACAATCCGCGGACCGCATCCGACCCATCCGCCCGGCAGCGTGCCCGCGCCGACACCCTGGAGCCAGCCCGACATGATCAGCACCAGTGAGCTCCGCAAGGGCGTCGCGATCGAGCTCGACGGCGACCTGTGGCAGATCCTCGACTACCACCACATCAAGATGGGCCGCGGCTCGGCCCAGGTGCGGATCACGCTCCGCAACATCAAGCGGGGCCAGACGGTCGAGCGCTCGTTCCAGGCCGGGACGAAGTGGCCGCGCGCGTCGATGGAGCGCCGGCCGGTCCAATTCATGTATCGCGATGGCGACGACTTCCACTTCATGGACAACGACTCGTACGAGCAGTTCAGCCTGACGTCCGGCCAGCTCGGGGACGCGGCGCAGTACATGAAGGACGGCATGATCCTCGATCGGACCTCGTACCAGGGCGAGACGATCGGCGTGGAGCTGCCCCTCACGGTCGATCTCCGGATCGTGGCCACGGAGCCGGGCTTCGCCGGCGACACGCAGTCCGGCGCGCGCAAGCCCGCCACGACGGAGAGCGGGCTCGTCGTCCAGGTCCCGATCTTTGTCGGCGAGGGCGACACCATCCGCGTCGATACGCGCACGGGGGAGTACCAGACCCGGGTCTGAGGTACGAGATGGCCGATCGCGGCGGGATCGAGACGCTGCTTCATCTCCTCGAGGAGGCCTTCCGCGGGCGTGGGATCGAGGAGTCGAACGAGAGCCAGGCGCTGCTCACGAACCTCGCCACGGTGCCCGAGACGTCATGGCGCGCACTCCCGCCGCGAGCCTCCCGCTCGATCGAGGCCATCGCGGTCCATGTCGGCGCCTGCAAGGTGATGTATGCCGACCATGCCTTCGGCGCGGGGTCCCTGCAGTTCGGCACCCCGGCCGTCGAGCCGTGGGGCGAAGGCGCCGCATCCCCCGGCGACGTCGTCCCGTGGCTCGAGCAGGCGCACGAGACGCTCGTCGGGCACGTCGCTGCGCTGGCCGACGACGCGGAGCTCGACCGCCCACGGAACACGAACTGGGGCGAGCACCGCCCGACCCGCTGGATCGTGGCGGCGATGATCACCCACGACGCCTACCACGCGGGCGAGATCAACCACCTCCGGAGCCTGCTCGATGGCGACGATCGGTGGCGGTTCGTCCAGCAGGGCTTCGGGTGAGCCGCTCCGAACCGCCCGACTGGGCGCTGCCGTCGTGGGACGCCGTGCCATCGAGCTCCGCCCCCTCGAACGCCGCCTCCCCGGCCGGGGTACCTACGGCGCCCGGCACCTTCGGCGTGCGGATCCTCCGCGTGAGCGAGGTGACGCGGGCGATCCGCGGCGCGGTCCGCGCCGAGCCGCGCCTCGCGGACCTGTGGGTCGAGGGCGAGGTCGGCCGGGTGACCGTCTCGAGTGCCGGACACGCGTACTTCGCGCTGAAGGACGAACGCAATCAGCTCGGGTGCGTCTGGTTTCGCGACGATCGGCTGCGCAGCGCCTTCGAGCCGCAGGCGGGGCTCCGCATCGTCGCCCACGGCCGCGTCGACCTGTTCGAGCCGCAGGGCGCGCTCCAGCTGTACGTCGAGTCGATCCAGCCGGCCGGATTCGGCGACCTCGCCCTGCGGTTCGAGGCGCTCAAGGCGCGGCTGGCGAAGGAGGGCCTGTTCGACGCCGGCCGGAAGCGCCCGCTGCCCGTCCGGCCACGCACGATCGCCGTCGTGACCAGCCCCACCGGCGCAGTCTGGCGCGACATCTGCCACGTCCTGTCGCGGCGCTGGCCGCTCGCCCGCGTCGTGCTCGTCGCCTGCCAGGTGCAGGGCGAGGCGGCGCCGGCCAGCATCGTCGGCGCGCTCCGGCGGCTCGAGCGGTACGTGGAGCAGTGCCGCGTCGCCGGCCGCCCTGACGACGCGCCGGCGGTCACGATCCTGGCCCGGGGCGGCGGATCGCTCGAGGACCTGTGGGCGTTCAACGACGAGCGGGTGGTCCGCGCCGTGGTGGCCCACTCCCTGCCCGTGGTCTGCGGGGTGGGTCACGAGGTCGACGTCACGCTCGCCGACTTCGCGGCCGACATGCGGGCACCAACCCCCTCCGCGGCCGCCGAGATCGTCGTGCCCGATCGAGCGGAGTTCGCCGCCGCGCTGCGCCGGGCGGCGGACCGGCTCCATGAGGCCGGCACCCGCCGTCTCGCCGGCGCGGCACGCGAGCTCGCGGTGGAGCGCCGGGCCCTGGAGCAGGCGAGTCCGTCGGCCCGCCTCGCAAGCCTGCGGGAGCAGAGCGGATTGCTCTTCGACCGCGCGACCCGCGCGCTGGCGGGTCGGCTGGCACACGACCGCCTGCGGCTCGGGCGGGCCCAGGAGACGCTGCCCCGGCTCACGGCCGCACGCCTGGCCCGGGCGCGCGCGGGCCTGGAAGCCTCGACCGCCGCGCTCGCCGTGCTCGGCCCCCAGGCGACGCTCGACCGCGGCTACGCCATCGTCCGACGAGCGGGCGACGGAGCGGTCGTCCGGGCGCCCGACGATTCGCCGGCCGGCACGCACCTCCGCCTCCGGGTTGCGCGCGGCGAGCTCGGCGCCGTCGCGGTGGACGGGACCGATGCCTGACCTCGGCGCCTTCCTGATCGTGGCAGCCGGGGTGGCGGCGATCGGGGGCGTGATTGGTATGCTCGTGGCCCCGGCCATGACGCGCTGGGCGGACCGCGAGGACGAGGATCCCGAGTGACGGAGACGGCTGAGACCCCCATCGCGGAGCTCGGGTTCGACGAGGCGCTTGCCGACCTGCAGCGAACGGTGGCCGAGCTCGAGGCGGGCGGGCAGCCGCTCGAGCGCGCGCTGGCGCTGCACGAGCGAGGCGCGGCGCTGATCGAGCGATGCAACCGCCTGCTGACCGACGCGGAGCTGCGGATGAAGCAGCTCGTCGCGCGCTCGTCCGGCATCGAGGCGGTCGAAGTCCGACCGGAGGAGGCGTCCGAGGGCTGACGCGGCGCCGGCTGTGGCCCGGCTCGGATGCGGGCGGGTGTTTGTAAAACGTGCGCGTCCGTGGTATCACATATCCGAACGGCCGGGGCAGGCCGGCCAAGAGTAGCCCCGGGACCGGTCGGCGGTAGACTCCGCGGACGAAACGCCGGTGCCACCGATCCGAAACGCCCGCCGGCGACGAACACGTGACCGACGGCCGTCACCCAGGCCCGGGCCGCCACGTCGGCAGGGTAGCGCCGAAGGACGGCGCCCACAGGAGCAGTTCCCGAGTGTCGATCCTCGCCAACCTCCAAAGCCCCGCCGACCTGCGCGGCATGAACGAGCAGCAGCTCACCCGCCTCGCGGCGGAGATCCGCGAGACGATCATCGCCACGGTCTCGAAGACGGGCGGCCACCTCGGCTCGTCGCTCGGCGTCGTCGAGCTGACCCTCGCCCTGCATCGCCTCCTCGAGTCGCCGCGCGACCGGATCGTGTGGGACACGGGCCACCAGGCCTACCCGCACAAGCTCCTGACCGGCCGCCTCGATCGGTTCGACACGCTCCGCCAGCTCGACGGCATCGGCGGCTTCCCGCGGCGCAGCGAGTCGGCGCACGACGTCTTCGATGGCGGCCATGCCGGCACCGGCCTGTCCGTGGCCGAGGGCCTGGCCGCCGCCCGTGACATCCGCCACGGCCTCGAGCGGATCGCGGTCGTGGTCGGTGACGCGGCCCTCATGAGCGGCCTCAGCCTCGAGGCGCTCAACGACATCGGCCATCGCCGGACGCAGCTCCTCATTGTGCTCAACGACAACGAGATGTCGATCAGTCCGACGGTCGGCGCGTTCTCGCACTACCTGTCACAGATCAAGCTGTCCGGGGCATGGCGCCAGAGCAAGACGGCCTACGACGCGCTCGTCGAGCGGCTGCCGATCATCGGGCCGACGGTCCTCGAGCTGAGCCGGCGGCTTCGACGCTCGGTCGTCAACTTTGCGCAGCCCGGGCAGCTCTTCGAGGACCTCGGGATCACGTACATCGGTCTCGTGCCGGGGCACGACCTGCGGGCGCTCCTCGAGACCTTCGAGCGGGCCCTGCGGCTGCCGGGACCGGTGCTCGTCCACGTGCGGACGCAGAAGGGACGCGGCTTCCGCCCGGCCGAGGCGGACCAGATCGGATTCCACGGGGCCGCGCTGCCGCCGATGACGATCGCACCGAGCGGAAACGGCAGCACCGGGGCGGCAGGTGGTGGCGCCGTGGCCGTGCCGCCCGCGATGCCGACCGAGTCGATGGCCGACGACGCCGCCCCGGCCGTCGTCCCGGCCGAGCCGAAGAAGCACCCGAACTACACCGCCGTCTTCGTGTCCGAGCTGATCGAGCTCGCCGCACGCGATCGGCGGCTCGTGGGCATCACGGCCGGCATGCCGACCGGCACGGGCCTGTCGAAGTTCCAGGCACGGTTTCCCGAGCGCTTCTTCGACGTCGGGATCGCGGAGCAGCACGCGATGACGATGGCGACGGGACTCGCGCTGGCGGGCATGCGCCCGGTCGTCGCCCTCTACTCGACCTTCCTCCAGCGGGCCTTCGACCAGGTCGTCCACGACGTCTGCCAGAACGACGCGCCCGTGCTCATCGCCGTCGACCGCGCCGGTCTCGTCGGCGAGGACGGGACGAGCCACCAGGGCATGTTCACCCTGCCGGTCCAGCGCCAGCTGCCGCACCTCGTGATCGCGTCACCCAAGGACGAGCAGGAGCTCCGCTCGCTCCTCCGCACCGCGCTTGCGCAGGACCATCCGTTCGCGCTGCACTACCCGCGGGATCCTGGGTTCGGGCTGCCCGCGACCGATCCGGAGGCGCTGCCCGTTGGCCGTGGCGAGGTGCTGCGTGAGGGCAGCGACCTGCTGTTCGTCGGCTTCGGGCCCATCGTCGCTCGGGCGGTCGAGGCGGCCGACGCCCTCGAGGCGGAGGGCTGGTCCGTCGGCGTCATCAACGCCCGGTTCGCGAAGCCGCTCGACCGCCAGCTCATCCTCGACCAGGCGCGCGGCCGGCGGCTCCTCGTCACGTTCGAGGAGAGCGTGGTGACCGGGGGTTTCGGCAGCGGCGTGCTCGAGGCGGTCGAGGAGGCGCGGATGACGGACCCGGCGTTCCGGGATCTCGCCGTGCGGATCATCGGCATCCCGGCGGACCGGTTCGTCGACCATGGCTCCGTCTCGGACCTGCGGCGGGTGCTCCGCCTGGACGCGCCGGGCCTCGCCGACCAGGTTCTGGAGACGCTCGAGGCCCTGCAGGCGACACCGGGCCGAGCCGAAGAGACGGCGCGGGCCTGACCTCTCCTGCCTTCCTGGCGCGGTGGGTCCTCCGGACGACGGTCCCCCGGCTCGCGGAGCTCACCGATGGCGTCCCGCGAACGCGGCTCCACGCCGCGCCCGACGACGGCTGGTCGCCGAACGACGTCCTCGCCCACCTGCGCGCGTGCCACGACGTGCTCGGCGGCTCGCTCGACCGCTCCGGGGCCTCGATATTGCTGACAGGATCCGCCCGGAGTCGCGGAGTACGGTGGACGGCATGAGTGACGTGACGATCCGACCGGCCTACAGCATGTGGCCCCAGTACAACCAGCGCCTCCGCAAGGTCGTCGGGGCGATGACGGGCGAGCAGCTGGCGCTCCGCCCGTCGCCCGAGCGTTGGCCGATCTGGGCGACCGTGGGCCACGCCGCCTGCCAGCGGGTCTTCTGGCTCTGCGACTTCGCCGGCGAGCCTGGCGCCGCGACCACGCCGTTCACGGACGCCGCGTATCACTGCCCGGGGGACGACGACCTCGACCATATGCTCGACGCCGAGGCGCTCGTCGCGGCACTCGACACGACCTTCCGCATCGTCGAGAACTGCCTGGACCGATGGACCGTGGACATGCTCGACGAGGAGCTCCGCCGCGAGGACTACGGCGAGGACTGGGTGCACACCCGCGGCTCGGTCCTCCAGCGGGTCTTCTCCCACGACGTCTACCACTGCGCCGAGCTGAACGAGACGCTGGGCGTCGCCGGGCTTCCGCAGATCGACCTCTGGGATTGAGGATCTCACTGACGGTCGATGGGCTGAGCCTCACGCGAAGCTTGGCGTACGGCCTCCTCCGCGAGGAATCGCGTCGATCGGGGCGATCGCCTGTGTGAGGCCCTCTCGGCGCCCGTCGCGCCCGTGACAGGTCTTCGACCGGGAGATTGCGCACGCTGAGCGAGTCCGACACGCAGTAACCTGCCGAGCATGAGGACCTCATCGAGGTTCCTTGCGAGCCTTCTCGTCGCCGTGGCGTTCGCGCGGCCGGACACCGTGCTGGCCGCGTTCAACGGTTCGATCGACTCGACCTCGGGCCGTCCCGGCGACAGGGTCACGGTAGTCAGCACCGACACCGGACCGCTTGTAGTCGGCGCGACCGGCTTGTATCTGATGCCCGCGATTGACCCGAACCGCCCGGAGCGTTCGATCAACTGCGCCAATGAACTCGGGTCGTACTTCCTCGGGGCGTTCGAGCAGGTCGGGTCCACGGCTCGATTGCTGTTCGATGTCCCGGCGGTTACGCCCGGAGCTTATGAAGTGCGAATGGACGTACCGAGTGCGAGCCCTTCGTGCTGGCGCCTCTGGGCGTTCGAGGTGCTTGCCGCCATGCCGGCGACGGATCGGAGCCCCACAGCGACGCCGTTCAGGTCGTCAGTGTCGGTCGCCATGGTCGTCGGCACCGTCGCTGGATGCGGCTTGCTGGTGTGGCTCAGCTCACGCGAACGAGGTAACACTCGCGCACGCTGAGAGACGACGGGGTCACCCTATGCGGGCCTTGCTTCGTCCCGTTAGCCTCCCATGGTGAGGTGAACATGTCCGCCATCCGGATCGTTGTGGCCGCATTGGCTCTTCTGGGCGTGGCAGCATCGCCCGTCGCTGCTGATCACGGCTACTGCCGGATGGAGGTGTCGATCCAGCCGCGGTGACCGATCACCGAGCACCGTCGGAGGGGAGCCGCGATCCGGATTACTGGGGCCCCGCCTGCGTCGCGGTCCCGAACCTCGACGTGTACGGGCATGTGCTCGATGCCGACTACGAACTCGCGGTCGTCATTGCCGAGATGAACGGACAGAAGGTCGACGGCCCGTTTGCCGTGACGCTGTTCGGCGCGCCGAGCGCCGGCGAGTTCCTGTGGGCAGACGCGAACGGAGACATGGAGGCCGACGCTCTATCCACTGAGCTACAGGCGCGCGGCTTGCGGACCATTTCGTGCTCAGATCGAGCGTAAAACCCGATTCCTTGCCGTCCGCGACGTTGGTCACTACGCCGATAGAGCGTAAAACTCGCCGAACTCTGGAAGCCCGAGAATCAGCACGTGACCCAGCGCCGAACCGCATCATACCCCGGGGCTGGCGAGCCCCGGACTGGTCGTCGGCCGCTGCCCGCCTACACGATCGACGACGCGATCCCGTCGTACCGACGTCACCTCCGCGCTGGTGGCCGGACCGACGCGACGGTCGATCGAACGTACGTCCCGCACCTCGAGAAGTTCAACCGCTTCCTCATCGAGCAGGGCATGCCACGCGACGTTCGGCCTATCCGTCGCGAGCACATCGAGGCCTACATCGAGCACCTCGCGCGTGAAGGCATCGGTCGCAAGGGTCGCGTCGGCCTGCGCCCGGCATCGCTCTCGCTCGCCTACCGCTCGATCCGGCCGTTCTGGAAATGGCTCGTCGAGGAGGACGAGATCGAGCGCTCGCCGATGGAGCGGATGAAGCCGCCGATCGTGCCGGTCGAGGCGCCGCCGGTGATCCGCGAGGAGCAGATGGTCGCCCTTCTCTAAGGCCTGCGAGGGGACGACCTTCGAGGAGCGCCGTGACATGGCCCTCCTACGGCTCCTCTACGACACCGGGATGCGCCGAGGCGAGTGCGCCAATCTCAAGGTCGAGGACATCGACTGGGAGCGCGATGTCGTGACTGTCTTCGGCAAGGGCCGCCGGATCCGGGCCTGCCCGTTCGGCAAGCAGGCGGCGAAGGCGCTCGACCGATATCTGCGGCTCCGCGCTCGCCATGCACACGGCGATGAGCCCTGGCTGTGGCTCGGCAAGCGCGGGCCGACTCCTCGACTCGGGGATCCTCCAAGTCGTTCGCCGACGCAGCCGCGAGGCTGGTCTCGGCAAGCTCCATCCCCACCTGTTCCGGCACACGTTCGCGCACGAGATGCTCAGCGCTGGGATGCAGGAGGGCGACCTCCTCATGCTTGGCGACTGGCGCGATCGAACGATGCTCAGCCGCTACGGCGCGAGCGCCGCGGAAGAGCGAGCGCGGAATGCGTACAAGCGCCTGTCTCCCGGCGATCGACTGAGATAGAGGTCGCTCGCTCGACTGGTGTTGGGTCCGCGCTAACAGCCTACGAGATGCCCGTCGAGGGCCGCGATGAATGGCTCGCCGCGGCCAGGCGGCTGGCATGAGGGACGGGTACCTGCGCGGCAGCCTCCCGGCGCAGGCAACACGGCGCCAGATGGACGTGCTCGCTGCCTTCGTCGCAGCTGGCGGTTCCGTCCAGGACGCGGCCGATCTTGTGGGCATCCGGCCGAACGGGGCGAGCCGCGGGGTGGCTCGTCGTGCCGGCGTTGGAGCCCAGCTGAGCGACCGACCCCCGAAGGTGCGACCGTGGTGCGCCGATCGTGCTGGTTGTTGACTCGATGTGAGTCGTGCATCATTGTCGCGGTAGCCCGCTGGGTGTTGATGGTGTGTGGATAACTTGGAGGAGCGGGTGACGACAGCGACGGGATTCGCGCAGGGGGTGGCCGCTAGGGTGCGCCAAGCCCGCGTCGAGGCCGGTCTGTCAGTGGAAGACGTCATGATGTCGACGGGCCTGTCGCGGCAGGATATTGACGACGCTGAGAGCCGAGGCGAGGTCTCGACCGCCGGCCTCGAGGCAATTGCGCGGGCAATGGGTCGTCCGATGGACTTCTTCCTGTTTCCCGAGGACGAGGCCATCGAGGTCATGCTCCGCGCGGGGGAAGCGTCCTCGGCGGAGACCGCGGCGGCGATCCGCCAGCTCGCGCGACTCGTCCGGGACTACGAGTTCCTGCGCAGCATCGCCTGACCGTGGTCGACTTCGCGGAAGTCGACCGGCGCTCAGTTCAGGTCAGGGAGCGCCTTCATCTCGGGTTAGCGCCGATCGCCGACGTGACTGCCGTGCTCGCGGAAGCGGGCATCGTGGTATTCGTGCGTCCGTTGGGCGAACGCGGTCCGATGGGCGCCTATGTGCGCCGCCCTGACTTCGCAGCCGTTCTCCTGAACAGCGATGTCTACCTCCCGCGCCTGCGTTTCACCGCGGCCCACGAGCTCGGCCATCACGAATACGGTTCGGCGGCTGTTGTAGACCAGACGGTCGGAAGCTTCACGCGCGACCCTGAGGAACGGCGTGCAAACGCCTTCGCTGCCGCCTTCTTGATGCCCCGCGACGCACTTGCGAGGCACGTCGCAGCCGATCCGGACGTCTCGCCCGAAGGCGTCCTCGAACTGTCCTCCGAGCTCGGGGTCAGCTACGAGTCGCTCGTCTTCCGGCTGCACAACGTCGGACTTCTCCCTGGGGGCGCGGCGAAGCGCGACGAACTTCAAGCCGCGCGGCCGATGGTCCTCACCGAGCAACTTCGTGGGCGGAGACTCGAGCGCCCAACGGTGCTGCCTCCTGACTACGTCATGCGTGCCCTGCGGGCGTATGAGCTCTACGAGATCAGTCTCGACCGGCTTGCGGAGCTGCTGTATGAGGACGAGGCGGAACTCCGGGCGGACCTGAGCGCCAGCCAGCTCCTTCATCCCGAAGATAGATGACGCCGGCCGAGCCGATCTACGACCCACGTCTGGGCCACTGGACCTTCGACACGTCGACGCTCCGAAACCTCGACGACGGCCACCTTCTAGGCGCTCTCCCTGTCAACTTCCGCGGCCGCGCCCATCTGGTCCGCGAGGTCGTCCAGGAACTCTCCGCGGTGTCGCCCGTGTTCGGGATGCCCTGGTTCGAGGTCCACGACCTCACGTTGCCGGCTCACTTCGAGCTGTTCCGGAATCTGCGACGAAAGTGGTCATCGGAGCCCGGAAAGGACCGTGGTGAGGCGGCCGCGATCACGTTGGCGGCGGCCCACGGGTGGCGTATTGCATGTGACGACGGAACGGGCTACCGAACCGCCGCGAACCCCCCCGCGAACCTCTGCGTAGTCCGCACCACAAGGCTCATTGTCGGCATGGTGCGTGCCGGCTGGCTGACACCGGTCGAGGGCTGGGACGGCATCGAAGAGACAGCGAAGGCGGGCAATCGGCTCGGGTCGCTCCCGTGGGCGGACCGCGACGAGTACGAGGAGCTATGCGCTGAGCCCAGCTTCGACTCCTGTACCCCTCGGTGATCGGTTGCCGGGGCCTCCGCTACCCGAAGCCCGAGCTCGCCGACGCCTCTCCCTCCAACCGGAGCGGAGAGGTCTCGCCTAGCAGCGGTAGCTCCAACTTCGGAGCTCGCGACCGTCAGTGCTCCGCCCGAGTCCTTACATCTGCCGGCTCGGCCGATGGAGAGACCGATGGCAGCGGAAGCTCGAGCCAGCCTTCGCGGATCGCGCGAGCGGCAAGCTCGGTTCGCGATGCGATGTCGTGCCGCTCGAAGACCTTGCGGAGGTGGGTCTCGACGGTCTTGGGTCCCATCCCGAGCGCGGTGGCGATCTCGTCATTCGAGCGCCCCTGGCTTACGAGACGGATGACCTCAAGCTCCCGCCGCGTTAGCGTCACCGCCGGACCGGGACGCTTCGAGAAGGTCAGGCCGCCCGCGGCGGCGCGCCTGATGGCGCCCAGCAACTCACTGATCGGGGCGCTCTTGAGGACGAACGCAGAAGCCCCGAGCCGCAGCGCCGCCTCTGCGTACTGCGGGTAGTCGAACGCCGTCAGGACGACGACGGCCGGACGAGGCGCATCCTGCACGGCATCGCTGAGCGACTCGAAGCCGCTCGCCTGACCGAGGCGGACGTCGAGCACGAGGACGTCGATGTCGGGGGATGCGAGGAGCCTCGTCGCATCGCTCGCAGTCGCGCCGGTCGCCACGATGGCGAGGTCGGGCTCGCGGTCGAGCAGCGACGCCAGCCCGTCGCGGAGGACGGGATGATCGTCGACGATGGCGAGACGGATCTGCTCGCCCGTAAGAGCCCGGCGTTGCTCGGCATCGGTCACGTCGTTCGCCACTCGAGCGCGACCCGAGTGCCGCCCCCGGGCCAGGATTGGACGTTGAGGAGCCCGCCGATTTGCTCCGCCCGCTGGCGCATGTTCAGCAGGCCGTAGTGACCTTCCGCCGGCTGCTCGAAGATGCCAGGCGCGATGCCGGGTCCGGTGTCGTCGACTGACATTGAGACTCCCGAGACGTTGCTCGAGTAGCGGATTCGGACCGGTGGATGGCCATGGCGGATCGCATTCGAGACGGCCTCCTGGGCAACGCGGAAGAACGCCAGCTCGACCTCGCGCGGCGGCCGGATGGCGTCGGATCGCTCCAACGTGACCGTGCCCGCCGCCATCGGCTGGACCCTCGCGACCAGCCACTCGAGCGCAGGTCCCGTCCCGAGGTCGTCGAGGATGGGCAGCCGGAGATCACCGCAGATGGCACGCAGCCGCTCGCCGACGTGACGCGCCAATGCGGCGCTCTCGGTGTCGCCGGAGGTGTCAAGTCGCCAACCCAGGAGCGTGAGGTCCTGGAGCGCCTCATCGTGGAGGTCGGCGGCAATACGAGTCCGCTCGGCCTCAAGGGCCGCTACGGCCACGTCGCGCTGGACGGTGGCGCGAGTCGCTGACCGAACAAGGGGCCGGACCGCGAAGCGGCTACCAACCGCGGCGACCGCAAGCCAGATCGCGAGCGGGACGAGCGGGGCCAGGGCACCGCCCGAGCCGGCCACGGTCAGCCAAGCGATCGCAGGAGTCAGGCCGGCGATGGCGAGGTCGATCGCATCCGGGACGCCTGTTCGGTCACCCTCCCGGCCTGGCGTCCGGTAACGAAGCACCGCGCCACCGATACCCGGCACCGCCGTGATCCCGCCAAGGATCAGCAAGCCGGTGGCACCGGCGCCGAGGCCCTGTGGTGAGCCGGACCCGGTCACGACGCCGATGCTGCCGGCGACCACCGCAAGAACCGCCGACGCACCGAGGAAGGCGCGGGCCTGGGCCGCCGGAAGAGTCTCGGCCAGGCCGAGGGCGAGGATCATCGCCGCGGCGGCCCCCAGCGTCCAGATAACGAGCGTCGCCGGCTGGGCGGACGTCATCCGCGCCGGCTCGAGCAGGATCGGCACCGCTGTCGCGACGGCAAACGGGATCGCCAGCTCGCGCAGCCGGCCGTGATCCGCGAGTGGCCAGGCAACGCCCAGCGCTACGAGGCCGATGCCGATCGGCAGGAGCTTCTGGCCAGCCAGGGAGATGTCCTCAGGCCTGTACCGGGTCGAGTGACCGTTGAGCATCGCGAGCGCCCCGACCGCGGCGGCCAAGATCGCGACGACGAGGGCGGCGCGGTCTCGCGAGCGGGTAGGCATGGTCTCCGGATTGTCGCGCACGCAGCGCAGGAATTGGGTCCGGGATTCCCCGTACCCTCCCTCGGCAGGCACACCGATGGCTTGGCTGCGCGTACCCAGATACGGTCGTCGCATGAGCCAACTCGTCAATGCCCCGCCTCCCGAAGGCGCCGCTCCGGCACTCACCGCCCACGGCCTCATGAAGCGCTATGGACGGCAGCCCGCTCTGCGTGGTCTCGACCTCGTCATCGACGAGCCCGGCCTCACCGCGCTCGTCGGCCCGAACGGGGCCGGCAAGTCCACGCTACTCAAGGCTTGGGTCGGGCTGGAGCCTCCGAGCGCGGGCCACGTTGCCGTTCGCGGGGTCGATCCGTGGCGTGATCCGGCGCGCGCCATCGCGCTCGTTGGGTATGTCCCACAGACGCCGGCGCTGTACGAGGGCTTCACTGTCGGCGATCACCTTGCGCTCGCCTTGAGCCTGCGGCGCGGGTTCGATCGCGGCTATGCGGAGCAGCGGCTTGGCGACCTCGGCGTGCCTCTGGATCGGCGGGCGGGACAGCTTTCGGGCGGGCAGCGCGCCCAGGTCGGGCTCGCGCTGGCGCTTGCGACGCGAGCACGCGTGCTGCTGCTCGATGAGCCGCTTGCGAGCCTCGACCCGCTCGCGCGCCGCGAGTTCCTGCACGTCCTCGTCGACGCTGTCCGCGCCGACGGATCGACGGCGCTCCTGTCCTCCCACGTCGTGACTGACATCGAGCAGGCCTGCGACCGTCTGATCGTGCTCGGCAACGGGCGGAAGCTCCTCGACGCCGGCATCGCGGATGCACTCGAGCGCCATGCCGTTGGTTCACTTGGGGCGAGCATCCCCCGCGACGCGACTCTGATCGGTGACTTCGAGGGCGCCGAGCGAGCGCGCATCCAGCTGTGGCGGCTTGGCGAAACTCGATCCGACCAACTTCCGTGGGCGACGCTCGAGGAGGTCGTCCTCGGCTACCTCGCCGCCAGCCGAGGCGACGAGGGCACCACGGGGCAGGCCGCCTAATGCCGACGACAATCCGACTGACCCTCAAGCTCTATCGCTTCGAAATTGCGGCCGTCCTGTTGGCGTCCGTCGCGCTCGCTGCCGCAGCTCTAGTTGTCGCCAAGCTACTCGACGACGTCGGTGTACCGGCCGCCTGCTTTGGCTATACCAGCCCAGACGCTAGCCAGCCTGCGGTCTGCCCAGCGCTCATCGAGACGTGGTCGAGGATCGGCAGTCGATACGGCGTACGGATCCTTCAGGTGATCGGGCTCCTGCCAATCGGGGCGGGGTTGCTGCTCGGCGCGCCACTCCTCGCCCGCGAGCTCGAGCGTGGAACCGCGCCCCTGCCGTGGACACTCACCGGCTCGCGGCGTCGGTGGCTGCTCACGAGGGCGGCGATCCTCGGACTCGTCCTCCTCGTTGCCTTGGTCCCCGTGGCACTGGCGTCGGAGCGGCTCGAGGCCTCGTGGAATCCAAGCATCGACCCGGCCCGCTCGTTCCTGGACGACAACTACCGCGGCCCGATCCTCGTCGTGCGCGGGCTCGCGACATTCAGCGTCGCGGTCCTTGCCGGGCTTGTCCTGGGGCGCCAGCTACCAGCGCTGATCGTCGGCTTCGGAGCATCGGCGATCATCGTGCTCGGCGGCCTCGCAGTGATGGACCGGTGGTACGACTGGACAGCCGTCTACGAGGTCGCGGCCCCCCAAAGCCAGACAGCCGCGGACCACTTCATGGACCTACTACGGCGCGCTCCGGACGGGCGTGTTCTCACGGATGAGGAAGCCGGAGCGCTCGCTCCGCCAAATCCTGAGCTTCCCCCGGGTGCCATCGATGGGACCTGGCTCGACGAGCACTTCGTGCAGGTCTGGCTGATTGTCCCGGGCGATCGTTACCCCGACGCGGTCGTCGTCCATTCTGGGGTGCTCCTCACAGGCGGCGCCCTTGCCGCATTCGCCTCACTCATCCTCGTGCGACGCCGCCGGCCGGTGTAGGCACCCGGCCGGATCGCGGCGTCAGTCCTGGCTGGCCCCGTAGACGTAGCACCGCAGGCGAATAGACCTCAGTACCGGTCTCGATCTCGCTCGTCGCGATGTCAAAGGGCTCGCAATCGAGCGTCACCAGCGTCAGACGCGCCATCGCAGACATCGGGCGAGTGCTATGAAGCTCTGCACGGTCTGCGGTGTTGTCACGAGTCGCCAAGGCGGTCGCTGCACCCCGCACGCTCGACAGTCCACGCGCAGCCGCCACAACGCCCTTTACAGCACGCGGGCATGGCAGCGCCTCAGCGCCCGAGTGCTCCGCGCCTGGCGTGGCCTGCACGGGGACTGGTGCCCTGGCTACCTCCGTGCCGCGCACCACGCCAGCGACCTGACCGTCGATCACGTCGTGCCGCTCGCCGCTGGCGGTGCTCCGTTCGACATCACCAACTGCGCGGTGCTGTGCCGATCCTGCAACTCGACGAACGGTGCACGACCGACCGGGGTGGGGTAGCCCATGGGACGACGCGCACACGCCCTCACCGCGGATTGCCCTTGTAGTCGCCCGGCGCGATCGGGTAGAGGTTGGCCCACGCGACGCGGCTGAACCAGGAACTCGCCAGATCGGGCACCAACGCGTCGGTGACCTCGTGGGCCGTGCGCCAGAACGGCGAGTTCTCGACGCGATGACCGCGATCCAGCTCATGGGATCATCGAGCTCTGAGAACGTGGCTCGCGTGTCGTCGAGGATTGCAGATCGACCCGCCGCGCTCGTCGCGTCGTTTGCGGTCCAATCCGGGATCCAGCCATAGACGGCCTGGCCGACGACCAGGACGCTATGGTCGAAGTTGCGACCGACGAGCGGCCAGTGGGACGTGAGGCGCCCATCGCCCACGTGGGAGGCGACGCGGCCGACACTCGCGAGGAGGCGATCATACGAGTCGGCCATCAATGGGCTGTCGAGTGGGTTCACGGCCAGCCCAGGAGTGTCCAGCCTGGATCGATCGCGTCAAGCCAGGGCCTCGGGGCGCTCGGATTGCGGCGTTCAGGATCAGCCATCTGTCGAACCCGTCTCTCCAGGCGCCGGGCCGGCGTCCCTCACCGCGCCACGTTGGGCCAGATGCGCCTCGATGAGCGCCTGAGCCCGCTCGAAGCGTTCGATGCTCCAGCGGTCGCCGTTCGGGTTCTGGACTGTTGCAATCACGCCCAGTCCGGTCCCGACGATCTCCCCGAGCTCGCGCCGACTGAGGCCGGTTGAGGCGAAGTAGGGCCGGACCTCGAACGGGTCAGCCTTCGCCTTCAGTGGGCGTGGACCCGCTGGCGCCCGCGGCACCGTCCGGGGGGCCGGATGCTGCTGTGGCGGGTTCGACGGCTTGGCCGCGGGGCGCGGCAAGGACGCTGCCAAGGATGCGGCCCGAATGCGATCGGTTACGTCCTCGACGCCGTGGAGCGCCCACACCGAGACCGGCAGGAGCGCGCCGGAGGCTCGACGGCACGCCGCGGCACGGCCGCTGTGCCACGATAGCCCGGTGAGCCCGGCGAGCATCTCGAAGCCGTCACGCCAGCGCCTGGACCAGCTCCTCGTCGACCGCGGGCTGGTCGACTCGCGCGCGCGAGCGCAGGCCCTCGTGCTGGCGGGCAAGGTGCGCGTGGGGGAGGGAGACGGCGCTCGGCTCGACCGCAAGCCTGGCGACCTGCTCGATGCCGCCAGCCCGGTGAGCGTCGTTGAGCCCGACCCCTACGTGTCGCGCGGCGGACACAAGCTGGCGGCCGCGCTCGACGCCTTCGCGATCGATCCGGCCGGTTGGACCTGCCTCGACGTCGGCGCGTCGACCGGCGGCTTCACGGACGTCCTGCTCCAGCGCGGCGCTCGCCGCGTCTACGCGCTCGACGTGGGCCGTGGCCAGCTGGCGGAGCGATTGCGGCGCGACGAGCGCGTCGTCTCGTTGGAACGCCTCAACGCCCGCGGCCTGACGCGGGAGACGCTGCCGGAGCCGGTCGATCTCGCCGTCGTCGACGTGTCGTTCATCTCGCTGGCGCTCGTCCTCGGGCCGATGGCCTCGACGTTCCGCGAGAACGCGGCCCGGATCGTGGCTCTCGTCAAGCCACAGTTCGAGGTGGGCAGGGGCGAGGCGAAGGGCGGCGTCGTCCGCGACCCCGTGGCGCACCGGGCGGTGCTCGACCGGATCGTCGAGCATGCCCGCGCGCAGGGGCTTGCCACGCGCGGCGTCATCGCCTCGCCGATCCTCGGCCCGGAGGGCAACCGCGAGTTTCTCGTCCACCTCGGCACCGGCCCGGACGAGCGGGCGCTGGCGGAACGACTGACCGAGGCGGCCCGCGCGTGACGGTGCGCCGGCTCGGCTTCGCCTACAACCCGACCAGCGAGGCCGCGGTGGAGCTCGGGGAGCGTGCCGGCGGCTGGTGCCGCCGGCGTGGGATCGACCACTGGGCGGCACAGGCCGGCGACTTCGACGCCCTGACGGGCGAGCTGCCGACGACGGACTTGCTCGTCGTCCTCGGCGGCGACGGGACCTTCCTGCGCGCGGCGCGGGCGGTCGCCCAGGTCGACGTGCCGCTGCTCGGAATCAACCTCGGCAAGGTCGGCTTCCTGTCGAAGGCGGAGGCGGAGGAGCTCGTGCCGGTCCTCGACAAGCTGGCGGACGGTCGCTTCACCCTCAGCGAGCGGATGACGCTCTCCGCGCGGATCCTGCCCGGCGGCCGTGACGGCGGCGACGTGGTCCACACGGCCCTCAACGACGTGGTCGTCGCTCGCGGTGCCCTTGCCCGCGTCTGCCGGCTGGATGTGTCGATCGGGCCCAGCCACCTGGCGACGTTCATCGCCGACGGGCTCGTCGTCGCGAGTCCCACAGGCTCTACCGGCTACTCGTTCTCGGCCGGTGGCCCGATCGTCGATCCCTCCGCACGGAACCTCGTGGTCACGCCGATCGCCGGCTACCTCTCGGCCATCCGGTCCGTGGTCGTGGGGGCGGAGCAGGTCGTCCGCTGCCGCGTGGTCGACGCGCACGAGGCCCTGATCAGCGTCGACGGACGCGAGGACCTGCCGCTGCAGGTCGGCGACGTGGTCGAGGTCAGGGCCGTCGACCGACCGGTGCGGCTGATCGAGCCGGAGGGCGCGCAACCGTTCTGGGACCTCGTCCGGCACAAGGTCGAGCTGCTGCCAAGATAGGCGTGACGAACGGTCCGACTGCGGGCGCCCACGCGCCGGCGCCGCTCGAGCGCGCGATCGGCGACTACCTCGACTTCCTGCGCGTCGAGCGCGGCCTGTCGATGGCCACGATCACCGCCTACGGCACGGATCTCCGCGACTTCGCGGGCGCTGTTCGCGCTCGGCCGGGCGGGCTGGGCTGGGACGCTGGGCCGGAGGCCGCGACGGACTACCTGGCCGGCCTGACGAAGCGCGGCCTCGCCGGTGCTCGCGGCCTCGCCCCCAGCAGCCTGCGCCGCCGGGCGGCCGCCATCCGCGGCTTCTACCGGTTCGCGTTCGGCGAGGGGGCCATCCGGGTGGACGTCGCGTCACGGCTGGACCTGCCTCGCCAGGCCCGGCTGCTGCCGGAGACGCTGACCGTCGGTGAGGTGGAGCGACTGCTCGACGCCTCGGCCGGGCCGGGGGACACGCCCACCACCGAGCTCCGGTCGCGGGCGCTGCTCGAGCTGCTCTACGCCTCCGGGCTCCGCGTCAGCGAAGGGCTCCGGCTCGACCGGGAGCATCTCTCGCTCGACGGCGCGTTCGTCCGGGTCATCGGCAAGGGCGACCGGGAGCGCCTCGTTCCTGTCGGGGACGTCGCGCTGGCGTGGCTGGGTCGGTGGATCGACGAGGCGCGGCCGGCGCTCCTGGCCCTGCAGCACGTCGAGCCGTCGCGGGGCGGCCCGCTGTTCCTGGGCGATCGTGGACGGCGGATGGCGCGCCAGCAGGCCTGGGCGGTCGTCAAGGGCGCGGCCGTCCGCGCGGGCCTGGCCGACCGGGTCAGCCCCCATACGCTCCGACACTCCTTCGCGACGCACCTCCTGGAGGGCGGGGCGGACCTGCGGATCGTCCAGGAGTTGCTCGGGCATGCGAGTATCAGCACGACCCAGCTCTACACGCACGTCACGGGCGAGCGGATCAGAGCGGTCTACGCCCGCGCCCACCCGCGCGCCTGAGGAGGCCCCGAGGGATGCCACGCTACGCCGACACCCTCCTGTCCGACGGCGAGGAGATCATCATGCGCACGCGCCAGCACTGGCTGGCGCCCGTGGCCGAGGCCCGCTACCCGTGGCTCCTGTTCGTCGCCAGCCTCGTCCTCCTCGTGATCCAGACAAACCTCGACCCGGGCACGCCCCGCGACGTGCTGGGCTACGCCATCCTCGCCGCGCTCGTCATCGCCCTCGTCATGCTCGGGAAGGTCTATCTGGGCTGGCTGTCGCAGGACTACATGATCACAAACCGGCGCGTGCTCAAGGTCGAGGGGATCATCAACAAGCGCTCGGCGGACAGCTCGCTCGAGAAGATCAACGACGCGGTGCTGGTCCAGAACCTCTGGGGGCGGATGTTCAACTACGGCGATCTCGACATCCTGACCGCCGCCGACACGGCCCTCGACCACTACGACATGCTGAACCGGGCGCCGGCCTTCAAGCGCGAGATGCTCAACCAGAAGCACGAGCTCGAGGGCGAGTTCAGCCGGCCGATGCCGTCGCCGCCGCTGCGGGCGGCGCCGGTGACGGCACCGCCGCCGGAGCCGGTCGCCCCGGCTGCGCCACCGCCCGTGATGTCCGGCTCGAGCCGGGACATGAGCGCCGACGAGGTGACGCGTGCCCTGGCCTCCCTCGCCGACCTGCGCGACCGGGGCGCGATCAGCGCCGAGGAGTACGACGCCAAGAAGTCCGAGCTGCTCGGGCGGCTCTAGGCAGGGCGCCGCTACCATAGGCCGGTCCCATCCCCGTTGGAGCCCGCCGCGTGCTGCTGTTCAACCCAACCGTCGAGGCGTTCATCGCCGTCGCGATCATCGTCCTGGTGGCGTTCCCGATCCACGAGTTCGCGCATGCCATGGCGGCCTTCCAGCTGGGCGACTCGACGGCCCGGCTGTTCGGGCGGCTGACCCTCGACCCGCGCGCCCACCTCGACCCGATGGGCGCGATCCTGCTGCTGGTCGCAGGCTTCGGCTGGGCGAAACCGACGCCGGTCAACCCCTACAACCTGCGCGGCGGTCGAAGCGGCGAGGCGATCGTCGCGTTTGCCGGCCCGGCATCGAACCTGGTCCTCGCCACGGCAGCAGCAATCCCGCTCCGGTTCATCTTCGCGAGCGGGATGGACGTCCCGGCGGTCGTGGTCAACACGCTGGTGATTCTCGTCTCGCTGAACCTGCTCCTCATGGTCTTCAACCTGATCCCGATCCCGCCGCTCGACGGATCCAAGGTCCTGTTCGCCCTCATGAACCGTCAGACGGAGATGCGCTGGCGGCCCGTGCTCGAGCAGTACGGCTTCCTGATCCTGATCGCGGCCGTCTTCCTGCCGATCCTGCCGGGCCGCGAGACGCTCGTCGGGGCGGTCGTCGGTCAGGTCCTCGACCCGGTCTACCAGCTGCTCGTAGGGCAGCCGCGCTTCCTGGTCCGGTGAGGCTCACGGCCACGCCAGTCTGGTGGGCCACGAAGATCCGGCAGTTCGCAGGCCACCTGCGGGCCCGGGTCGAGTCGCACGAGCGGGAGACGCTGGCCCCATGGCTGAGCCCGGCCCAGCTCAGCCTGTTCGATCGCATGCACGTCGCCGACCGGCGCCACGGGCTGGACGTCGTGGCGGTGCTGCGGGCGGAGGGCGTCGGGGATCCGGACGTGCTGCTCGCCGGACTGCTCCACGACGCGGGCAAGGGACGAACCGGCGTCTGGCCGCGCGTGGCCTGGTCGCTCGGCGAGGCCCTCGGGCCGTGGGTCCTGCGCGCTGCCGGATGGCTGCCCGGGATGGCCGTGGCGCTGGAGCGGCTGCGCGGCCATCCCGAGGCGTCCGCACGGCTCGCCGAGCGGGCCGGCTGCTCAGCGCGGACCGTCGATCTGATCCGTCACCAGGACCTGCCGCAGGACCCCGAGTTCGGGGAGCTGCTGCGGCTGGCGGACGAGGCGAGCTGACGTGACGGTCGAGGCGCCCGTCACCCCCGCCGGCCCCAGCGTCGTGTTCGGCGAGGGTCGACGCCCGGAGTCCGCCACGCGCGTCCAGCTCGAGGCGTTCGACGGCCCCCTGGCCATGCTGCTGGCCCTCATCGAGGCGCGCCAGCTGGACGTGCTGACGGTTCCTTTGGGTGCGCTCGCGGACGCCTATCTCGACGCGCTGGCGGGCCTCCAGACGGACCGCATCGCCAACGTCAGCTCGTTCGTCGCGATCGCCAGCCAGCTGATCCTGATCAAGAGCCGGGCGATGCTGCCCAGACAGTCGGACCCGGGCGCCCCCGGCGCCCTCCCGGACGACGGCCCGGACCCGGAGGCGGAGCTGCGCGCCCGGCTGCTCCTCTACCGTGCGCATCGCGACGCCGGAGTGCGGCTGCAGGCGCTCGCGCTCGAGCGAGTCGGGCTGTTCCGTCGCGAGCCGTCGGCAGCGCACGCCGCCGCGCTGGCCGGCGCCCGACCGGCCGATGCGCCTGCCATGGACCCAACGCTCCTCGGCGGGTCGCTCGCCGGCCTGGTCCGCCTGGCGGTCCCTCCGGAGCCGCCGCCGGAGGTGATGCCGCGGACGATCCGGATGGCCGATCGGGCGGACGCGATCCGGGCCGCGCTGCGCGACGCGGACGTCGTCGTGCTGCAGGAGCTGCTGCGCGGTGTCCGTGACCGGGTGGTCGTCGCGGTCACCTTCCTGGCGATGCTGGAGCTGATGAAGCGGCGTGAGATCGTCGTCGAGCAGGCCGAGCCATGGGGACCGATCGTCGCTCGTCTCACGACAGCCGAGGAGCGGGCGAAGGCCGGTCTGGCGGACGCGGTTGCCGAGCCGATGGACGAGTCGCTGGGGTCCTTCGCGTGACCGACGCCGACCGCACGAACGGGCAGGGGCCGAGAGGCGCCGAGGAGCCCGCAGCGTCGCCGGAGACCGTCGCGGGCGACCTGACCGGGGCCGCCCTCGAGGCGCTGCTGTTCGTCGCCGAGCGACCGCTCACCCGTCGCGAGATCGCTGCGCTCGCCGGCGTCGACCGCGGGACCGTCGACGCTCGGCTCGGCGATCTCGAGGTGGCGCTCCGCGACCGCGGCATCCGACTCGTCACCTCGGCCGATCGGGTCGAGCTTGCGACCGCCCCGCAGGCCGGCGCGCTGGTCGCCCGCTACGTCGGGGTCGACGCCGTCCGCCTCTCTCCGGCGGCGCTCGAGACGCTGGCGATCGTCGCCTACCGCCAGCCCGTCACGAAGGCGGCGGTCGAGCGCATCCGGGGCGTCGACTCGGACTACACGATCCGCTCGCTGATGCATCGGCGGCTGGTCGCGGAGCTCGGCCGGGCGGATGCGCCGGGTCGGCCGTTCCTCTACGGGACCGCGTTCGAGTTCCTCGAGCGGTTCGGGTTGACGAGCCTGGACGAGCTGCCGTCGCTGGACGCCGAGGTGGCCGCGCGGCTGACCGAGGAGGGCGCGGCGGACGCCCTCGCCGGCGACGTCGGTGTGCCGGTGATCGCGATCGAACCGCCGGACGGCGAGCCCGGCTGATGCCCGCCGAGCGGCTCCAGAAGGTCCTGGCGGCCGCCGGCGTCGCGTCGCGGCGAGCCAGTGAGACGCTGATCGCCGCCGGACGCGTCACGGTCGACGGGCGGCCGGCCCGCGTCGGCGACCAGGTCGATCCCGCGACGGCCTTGATCGAGGTCGACGGCCGGCCGATCGGAGCGGCGGCCAACCCGGTGCACCTCGCGCTCAACAAGCCGGCCGGCGTGACCTCCACCGTCCGCGACCGGCACGCGGAGTGGACGGTGCTCGACCTCGTTCCCACCGCCCTGCTGCCGGACGGCGTCCGGCTCTACCCGGTCGGCCGGCTCGACCAGGATTCCGAGGGCCTGCTGCTGCTGACCAACGACGGCGAGTGGGCCGAGCGCGTCCTCCATCCGCGCTTCGGGGTGGAACGCGAATACGCCGTCGGTGTGCGCGAGCCGCTCGCCGAGGAGCAGGTGACGGAGCTGATCCGGGGCATCCGGCTGGACGAGGGCCTGGCCCGGCTGGCCCACCCCCTGCGCCGCTCGACGGGCGCGGAGACCAAGCGCCTCGAGGTGCTGCTCGAGCCGGCCCCGGGCCTGACCTGGTATCGCGCCGTCCTCGGCCAGGGCTGGAAGCGCCAGCTGCGCCGGATGTTCGGCGCCGTCGGCGCTCCGATCGAGCGGCTCGTCCGCGTCCGGATCGGGCATCTCCGGCTCGACGACTCGCTGCCGACCGGTCGCGCCCGGCGGCTGCGCGCGGACGAGATCCGGCGGCTGGGCGCAGGGTCGCTCAGGGCGCGCGGCGGCGGCGCAGCTCGCAACCCGGACAGCGCGGGCACCGCACCCCCATCGGAACATCGCACGGGATCGGCGACGCGGCCTCCGCAGCCATCCCGGCGCCGTCACTGACCTCGCCCGGAACTCGGGGTGCTGGTAGCCCGGCGGGCGCCCGGCATCGACCGCCGGTATTCTCCGGCCGTGCCAAGACCGACGATCGCGGACCCGACCACGCCGGCGGCGCCCACCCCAGCGGCACCCACTCCGGCCGGGCTCGTCATCGCCCTCGACGGCCCCGGGTCCTCCGGCAAGAGCAGCGTGGGGGCGGCGGCGGCGCTCGAGCTGGGCTACCGCTTCTGCGACACGGGGCTCCTCTATCGGGCCGTGACCTGGCTGTCGCTTCACCGGGACGTGGCCGAGACGGACGTCGAGGCGCTGGTCTCGCTCGTGTCCGAGGTGGAGCTGGCTGCGGACGCCGAAGGTCGTCTCGCGCGCGTCCTCGTCGACGGGCGGGACGTCACCGAGGAGGTCCGGGCACCCGACGTCGACGCCGCCGTCTCCGCCGTCTCCCGGGTGCCGGAGCTTCGGGCAGCGCTCCTCGACCGACAGCGGCTCCTGGCCGCTCCGGGGCGGATCATCGTTGCCGGGCGCGACATCGGCACGGTCGTCCTGCCCGATGCGGACCTGAAGCTGTTCCTCACCGCCTCGGTCGCGGAGCGGGCTCGGCGACGGGCCGAGGAACGGCGGGTCAACCCCGATCGGCCGGAGGGCCGGGCGATCCTCGCCGAGCTGCGCCGGCGCGATCACCTCGACAGCTCGCGTGCCGTGGCGCCGTTGCGGCCGGCGGTCGATGCGCGCGTGCTCCTGACCGATGGCAACCGGTTCGACGAGACGGTCAAGCTCGTCGTGGACGCGATCCGGAAGGCGGAGGCGTCGCGCCCCCCTGCCGGCGATCCTCGGACCGCGCGGAAGAGCCGCCGGAAGCGGCGCGGCCCGCAGGTGCCGGAGGTTGCGAGCGCCTCCGACCAAACCGGTTCGGCGTCGAGACCTCCCCGGGTCCCCGCGCCGGCCGAGCCCGTCACGCCGCTGGCGCACGACACGCCGATCGAGAGCCACCAGACGTTGCTCATCCGGTTCGTCGCGTGGGCGGCCCGCCTGATCACCCGGGCCGTGACCCGGGTCACGCTGGAGGGCGACGTCGACGCGATCCCGCGGGCCGGGCCCGTGATCCTCGCCGCCAACCACGCCTCGAACGCCGACCCCGTCGTGATCGGCGCCTGGCTCACGCCGCGGCTCGGGCGGCGAATTCACTGGCTCGGCAAGAAAGAGCTGTTCGACTGGCCGGTGATCGGCTGGATGGCCCGGAACGGCGGCGTCCATCCGGTCGATCGGTCGCGGGCGGATCTCGAGGCCTTCCGGCTGGCGCAGCGGATCCTCGAGGAGGGTCACCTGCTGATGGTCTTTCCGGAGGGGATGCGCAGCCCGGATGGCGCGCTTCAGCCGGCCAGGGACGGCCTGGCGATGCTCGCGCTTCGGACCGGCGCGCCGATCGTCCCGATCGCTGTCGTCGACAGCGATCGGCGCTGGCCGCGCGGCCGGCTGCTGCCGAGGCCGGGTGGCCGGATCACGCTCCGCATCGGCGAGCCGTTCCGGCTGGCGGACGATCCGGCGACGTCCGGCCGCGGTCGGGCGGCGAAGGGCGCCGCGACCGACCGGCTGATGGGTCGGATCGCCGCCCTGCTTCCGCCGCGCCAGCGCGGCGCGTACGCCGCCCAGGTGCCCGAGGCAGCGGCATCGGCCGACGAAGCCTGACCGCGGGATCGCGGGCGAGATTCCCCCACTCGACCACCCGACGGTCGTTACGCGGGCGCTGCCAATGGAAGCCCGGCATGTCGAGCGTGGGTGGCCGTCTCGAGTAGCCCGCTCGACCGCGAGGCGGTCACCTGGCAACTTCCACCCCCGTGACGACCGCCAGGCGGTCATGTGACTGAACCGCCGCCCGCGCACCGGCCCGGCCAAGGGCGGCGCGGACGGCCCCCGGACGACCCCGTGCGATACTTGAACGGACATGGGAACCGTTCAGACCATCCAGATGGCCCGGCGCACGGGTTTCTGCTATGGCGTCCGCGAGGCGATCGACAAGGCCAAGGAGTCGGCCGCGGCGGGAAAGCTGACGCACACGCTCGGCCAGACCGTCCACAACGAGGGCGTCGTCCGCGACCTCAAGGCGCTCGGCGTCCGGACCGTCGAATCGCTCGACGACGTCGATCACGGCGCGGCGGTCGTCATCCGCGCGCACGGCGTCCGGCCGGACGTCATGGAGCGCGCGAACGCACGCGGGCTCGAGGTCATCGACGGCACCTGCACCTGGGTGACCCAGGAGCAGCGCGAGCTGGTCAAGCTCGTCGAGGAGGGCTACACGATCGTCCTCCTCGGGACGCCGAAGCACCCGGAGGTCGTCGGGCTCCTCGGGTTCGCGCCGGACGCGATCGTCGTCGACGAGGAAGAGGAGTGGGCGACCGCCATCCCGCGCAAGAAGCGGATGGCCCTCATCTCGCAGTCGACCCAGCCACCCTGGAAATTCGAGAAGCTGGCGGCGTTCATGACGTCCCGCGCCCACGAGCTGAAGATCGTCAACACCGTCTGCCCGGTCACGATCCGTCGGCAGGAGGACACCGTCGAGGCCGCCAGGGCCGTCGAGCTGATGGTCGTGGTCGGCGGGCGCTCCAGCGCGAACACGAAGGAGCTCACTCGGCTGTGCGGCATCGTCGGCACGCCGGCCATCCAGATCGAGAGCGTCCGCGACCTGGCCGACGCCTCCGTCTTCGACGGCCGGACCGTTGTCGGCGTCACCGGCGGCACGTCGACACCGATCGAGGATCTCCACGCCGTCGCGCAGCGCATCCTCGAGCTGGCTGGCACCCCGGCGGCGGCCGCGCATGCTCGCGAGCTGGCCGATGCCGCCCTCGCCGCGGCCGCCACGCCCGCGGGTCGCACGAGCTCCCTGCCGAAGCTGGCCGAGCCGGCGTCCGGAGCGGCGTAATCCTCGGACCGCTGGCCCGCGGGAGCGTCGCCTCGGTCCTCGGAGGGCTCCGCATCGGCCGCCTGAGGGCTTCATCGTGAACGACGGACTCCCGATCGTCGCCATCGTCGGCCGGCCCAACGTGGGCAAGAGCACGCTATTCAACCGGATCCTGGGGTCGCGGACGGCGATCGTCGAGGACCGGGCCCGGACGACGCGCGATCGGCTGTACGGGGACGCAGACTGGAACGACCGCCGGTTCGTGATCGTCGACACGGGCGGCCTCGAGCGCTCGCCGGACGATCCGATCGAGGCCAAGGTCCAGGAGCAGGCTCGGCTCGCCATCCGCGAGGCGGACGTCATCGTCTTCGTCGTGGATGCCGCTGCGGGCCTGACCCCGGCGGACCAGGAGGCGGCCGATCTCCTGCGCTCGGCGAAGAGCCCGCTGCTCGTCGCCGTCAACAAGGCTGACAACGAGAAGCGCGAGATCGAGGGTGCCGAGTTCTACTCGCTCGGCTGGGACGAGACCTACGCCGTGTCCGCGTCGCACGGGCGCGGCGTCGCTGACCTGCTCGACGCGATCGTGTGGGCGCTCCCGCCCGAGAGCAAGGACGAGATCGCCCGCAAGCGGCGCGAGCGCGAGGCGGACGCGTGGGAGCGTGAGGTGGCGTCCGGCCGGCTGGAGCCGTACGTCGTCGGTGAGGACGAGGCAGCCGACGCCGAAGCCGACGACGACGGCGAGAACGGCGCCGACGGGGCAGGGGAGCCGGGCGCCCTTTCTGCCGACTCGCCGGAAGCGCGCTGGGATGCCCAGATTGCGGCCGAGGCGGACGAGTCGGAGGCGGCGATCGCGTTCGTCGGTCGGCCGAACGTCGGCAAGTCCAGCCTGCTGAACGCGCTGCTCGGCGAGGAGCGCACGATCGTCTCCGAGGTGCCGGGCACGACCCGCGACACGATCGACACCCGCCTGCGCTGGGGACGCAGCGAGATCGTCCTGCTCGACACGGCCGGGATCCGCCGCCGTGGCAAGGTCGCCTCCGGACCGGCCGCCGAGCGCTACTCCACGCTCCGTTCGCTCAAGGCGATCTCGCGCGCGGACGTTGCCGTGCTCGTCATCGATGCCGTCGAGGGGCTGACCGCGCAGGACGCGCACGTCGCCGGCTACGTCGTCGAGGAGGGCAAGGGCCTCGTCGTGGCGGTCAACAAGTGGGACCTCGTCGAGGACAAGACGGACAAGACGTTCGACCAGTACGTCGAGTGGATCCGGACGGAGGTCCCGTTCCTCGACTTCGCGCCGGTCGTCTCGATCAGCGCGAAGACCGGCCAGCGGGTCGGTCGGGTGCTGGAGGCCGCCGTCGACATCTGGGGCGAGCGTCGGAAGCGGGTCTCGACCGGCCAGCTCAACCGGGTGGTGGCGAAGGCCAGCGAGCGCCAGGTGCCACCGATGGTCAAGGGCCGCCGGCCGAAGATCTTCTACGCCACCCAGGCTGCGGTCGCGCCACCAACCTTCGTCTTCTTCGCCAACGACGCGGGCGCCGTCCACTTCAGCTATCGGCGCTACCTGGAGAACCGCCTCCGCGACGAGTTCGGCTTCGACGGGACGCCGATCCGCCTCTTCTTCCGGGACCGCAGCAAGGCGGAGCTGCCGCGCCGCCGTCGAGCGAGCGGGGGAGCGACGGCAGCACGGGCGGTCGCCGGTCGAGCCCGGCGGACGGGGGGAAGCCGCCGGCCCGGCCCGGCCCGGTGACGGACGCAGGCCAGGCGCCGCGGGTCGCGGTCATCGGCGCCGGCGCATGGGGCACGACGCTGGCCGCGATGGTCGCGCGGCAGGAGCCCGTTTTGTTGCTGGCCCACAGCGAGGCATCCGCGGAGCGGATCCAGCGCGATCGCCGGAACGAGCGCCGCCTGCCGGGGATCGAGCTCTCGCCGTCCATTCGGGCGACGGCCGACGCCGGAGAGCTGCAGCACGCCTCGGACCTCGTGATCGTCGCCGTTCCGTCGCAGCACCTGCGGACCACGATGGAGCGGGTCGGGGCCTCGATTCCGTCGACGGCGGATGTCGTGTCCGTGGTCAAGGGACTCGAGCCCGGCACGCTGATGCGCATGACCGAGGTCATCGCCGATTCAGGCTCGATGGCGCCGACGCGCGTGGCGGCGCTGTCCGGGCCGAACCTGGCGATCGAGATCGCCCGCGGCCTACCGGCCTCGGCCGTCGTGGCCGCGGAGGACCCGCTTCTCGCTGACCGGGTCGTCGAGCGGCTTTCCCGGCGGGAGTTCCGGCTCTACGTGAACAGCGACGTGCTCGGCGTTGAGCTGTGCGGCGCGCTCAAGAACATCGTCGCCGTCGCGGCCGGCGCGGCGGACGGCCTGGGCTTCGGCGACAACGGCAAGGCCGGGCTGATGACGCGTGGCCTGGCGGAGATGACACGCCTCGGCATCGCGGCCGGGGCCAATCCGCTCACGTTCGCTGGGCTGGCGGGACTGGGGGACGTCATCGCCACCTGCGGGTCCGGGCTGTCGCGGAACCATCGACTGGGCGAGGAGCTGGCGCAGGGTCGCAAGTGGTCCGAGATCGAGACGTCGATGCCCGGTGTCGCCGAGGGCGCCCACACGGTGGCACCGGCACTCGCCCTTGCCCGGCGACTCGACGTCGAGATGCCGATCGCGCAGGAGGTCTACAACGCGCTCTTCGAGGACAAGAGCGTGCAGCGCTGCCTGGTCGATCTGCTGGCCCGGGAGACCAAGGACGAGCTGGCCGACTTCCGGGCGTGGGCGGATCGGCTCGGGGTGAGCGTGACGCGCTGAGCCCGTCGCGCGGCGGCGCGGCGGGCCCGAGCCCACGCGAGCCCGGCGGTCGGCCAGATGCCCCTCTGCTAGACTCCACCACCTGTCGGGGCGTGGCGCAGCCTGGTAGCGCACCTGAATGGGGTTCAGGAGGTCGAGCGTTCGAATCGCTCCGCCCCGACCAACGATTTACGCACGAAAGGGCCCCTCCGGACTGCCCGGAGGGGCTTTCTGTTGCGGGGTTGACCCCACGTTTGACCCCACTCAGCCGGAGGCGGCCTCCGGGCGGTCGCCGAGGATCGCATCCATCCGCGCGGCCGACCGCTCGAGCATGGCCGGTGTGAGGTGTGCGTAGACGTCGGCGGTCGTGGCCAGGTCGGCATGGCCGAGGATCCGTGACACCACGCCGAGCTCCTCGCCGTCTTCGATCAAGAGCGTGGCGCAGGCGTGGCGCAGGTCGTGGAACCGCTGGTGGGGGAGGCCGGCGCGCTCGAGCGCCGCTTGGAAGTCGTGGGTGACGTTGACGCTGTCGAGCGGCCGGCCGGACCGGCTCGTGAAGACGAAGTCCCCGTCGATCCACGAACGGCCCGCGCGCAGCCGCTCCTCCGCCTGGCGCACCCGGTGGGCCCGGAGAAGGGCCAGGGACGCGGGCCCGAGCCGGAGCGTGCGCCGTCCGCGATCGGTCTTCGGCTCGGCGAGCTCGCGCGTCGAGCGTCGGAGCGTGTGCCGGACCGACAGCCATCCGCGCTCGAGGTCGACGTCGCGCCATCGCAGCGCGAGGAGCTCGCCCTGGCGCATCCCGGTCGCGATCGCGAGCCCGTACAGCGCGCCCATGCGGGCACCGGACGTTTCCGCGAGGAACGCTCGGGCCTGAGCGGCCGTGAGCGGCCGGATCTCGCGCCGGGCCTTCGCCGGCGGGTCGACGAGCGTGGCCACGTTGCGAAGTACTCGACCGGTCTTGAGCGCCCGGCCGAGTGCGATCCGGAGCACGGCGTAGGCGTAGCGGACCGTGGTCGGTGACAGGGTCCCGCGGGCTGTCAGGTCCGCGATCATCCGCCCGACGTCGGCGGGCTCGAGCTTCGCGAGCGGCCGGCGCCCGATCGCAGGGACGATGTACCGCCGGACCGTGTCGCGGTAGCTCTCGAGCGTCCGCGGTCGACAGCGCGTGGCCACCGACGTCTCGAGCCACTCCTCGAGGTACTGCGCGACAGTGGTCCGGCCGGCGATGGGCCGGATCCCGTGGTCCGCCTCGAGGAGCGCATGTCGGAGCCGCTCCTGCGCCTCGCGCTTGGTAGGGGCGTACACCGATCGCCGCGGGTGATCGCCCAGCGGATCGCGGCCACGCCCGTGGCCCGGCTGCTCGAGGCGGCGTCATGACCGAGATCCGGCGTCCCACGGCTCCGCCCGCGTCGATTCCCATTCGTGAACGACAGTCGGCTGGTCTCGGCGTCGGTGTTCTTCGTGACGAAGAGCACGCTCGTCGTCACGTCAGCAGCGAGCGTCAATGCGCGCAACTCGGGCAGTCAACGAGCGGTTCGGTTCGGCGCAGCGCGGAGCGTCGCGCGACGGCGCGCGAGCTGAGACGGTGCAGTTGAGGTTATTGGGGTGATTGGGGTGAGGGGTGTGAGGGGTAGCACCCCTTGGCCGGCGTGTAGCGCACACCCACGCCAGAAGTCTCGTCCGCTGCGCAGATTCCCTGAGAGAAACACAAGCGAAATCCACGCGGTGCGGAATGGCTAGCGGCTGCCCGGTATGCGGCAATCCCGTCGTCCAGGCCGACCGTGGCCGGCCCCGGCGCTGGTGCAGCGACGCTTGCAAGCGGACCCGCGAGCGGGCCGTCGAGCACTTGGCCGCGATGCACCGCAACGAGCCTCTGTGGCGGTCGCTGGGCAGGCGCGCGAGCGCCGACTTCCTCCGTCGCCTGGCCGAGCTCGAGGCAATCGTCACGCACTACGACCGATAGGAGCAACCAGCATGGCGTTCAGAGCAATCCTCCCCCTCGTCGAAGCCGCCGAGTCAGGCGCGTTCACGTTACCGCCCGCGATCACGTCGGCACTGGCCGTCGAGCGCCGCGCCGCACAGTTCGCGTCGCAGGCGTACACCACGCGCGTCCGGGCCCAGGAGCACGGCACCGGCATCGACGAGATCGCGACCGAAGTGCTCGACGCGCTCGCTCGGGGCGCCGAGCCGGGATCCGACGTCGAGCAGCGGCTCGAGGACGCGGAGCGCGACCGCCGCCTGGCCGACCTTCGCTCGGAAGTGGCGACCGCGGCTCAGCGACGGGCCGTCGACCGAGCCGACACCGTCGTCGCGGGTCTCGCCGACGAGATCGTCCACGAACACCTCGCGCCGGCGCTCGCGGAGACGATCGAGGCGGCGAAGAAGCTCGTCGGGATCGTCTCCAAGTTCGGCGGCGACGTCGACGACAGCGGGCACGTCGTCCGCCACGGCGACGCGAAGCTGATCGCCGCCGTCCGCGAGCTGGACGGGCTCGTGACCCGCTACAACGCCATCCGCCGAGCACGGCAGCACCTGCTCGCGGTCCTGGGGCAGCCGGCATTCGACTCGGACGGCAGCTTCGCCGAGTTCCAGCGCGCCGTCGAGGCATACGGCGCAGCGTGGAACGTCCGTCACCAGACGCGCGAGCGCGAATGGCCCGCGGGACCGCGGGCCCGCCTGCTGTGGATCGCCGAGCACGCCGAGCGGGTGAAGCCGTGGGTGCCGACGCCGGCCGAGCAGGACGCCGAGCTGGCCGCGCACCTCCGCGCGACCGGCCCGCAGCTGATCACGCGTGGCGGAGAGTCCGGCATCGGCCAGGCCACGCCGTGGTACTGGCAGCCGCCCTTCAACACCGACCCCGCGCCCGAGCGGCGACGGCCGGCATTGGTGGTCCGATGAGGATCGCGGATCCGGACGTCGCCGAAATCGTCGCCGAGCGCGAGGACCGACGCCGTCACCGCATGGCTGCATGGCTGCGCCGTCGGCACCGCCGGCGGCGGCCGGTCGACCGCTGGGACGCGCTCGAGATCAAGCGCGCCGCGTCCGACTTCGCGGAGATGAGATCACCGAGCACCCCGGACGCTGCGTCCCGGTTGACGTAGCAGCTAGCCCCGCCTTGACACCGAGATTACCCTCAGGCAGCGAATGGCCCCCTAGGGAGATCCGTGTGAGGTATCAATCGCGAGCCGTCGCTGTCATGTGCGCTGTTGTCGTCGCCGCATGTGCGTCTCCTCAGCCCGCAGCCCAGTCCTCGGCCGCTGCCGGCTCGGCTGCCGTCACCTCAGCTCATCCGGCGACCGAAACATCGACTCCTGCAGCGCCGACGACGGCGCCCACGGCGACGCAGGAGCCCACGCCCCAGCCGACGCGAAAGCCCACGCCCAAGCCAACGCGAAAGCCCACGCCCAAGCCAACGGAACAACCGGCGGCTTCCGTCGATCAGGTCGAGGTATATCTCATTCCCTTCCAGTTCGAAGGTAGCCACTACGCCCAGGCGATCGTGATCGCGGAGGTCAAGAACATCGGTAGTACGTGGGTGAAGATGCAGGGGTTCGAGTCTGACTACACGATCACCGCGACCGACGGCAGCGTTGCGACGACGGGCACATTCTCGTACGCGTTTCCGACGTACCTGGCTCCCGGAGAGACGGGCTACCTTGCCACCGACGTATCTGTCGAGAACCTGAACGCGGAGGACTTGGAGTCGGCCGAGGCGAACTCGTACTTCGATGAAGCCCAGGAGGCTGACGCCACGATCCTTACCGTCGACAACATCAAGAATCGGCTTGGCGATGAGTACTCGAGCACGATCACGACAGGCAAAGTCACAAACACGTCCGGCGACGATGTCGAGTCGTTCCATGTCGGCGCGTTCTACCTGAACGCCGACGGAAAGCCGATCGGGTTCAGCTACTCGAACCTCGGCCAGAACCTCGCTGCCGGGCAGACGAAAGCCTTCGAGACGCTTTCCGGGGGTCCATACGGTCCACTGAAGAACGTGGCAGAGACAGTCGTCCTTGCCGCAAGCAGCGACTTCTAGGCTTTGGACGGCCGGTCGGCCCCGGTCTATCGGTAACTCTCCCTATCCACCTGCCCTTGATGACTTGCACCGCTCTGCGATCCTCTGTCAGATGGTCGACGAGCCACGCCAGGACCCGGAGCCGCCGGAGCCGCTCAACCGGCGCGCGCGCCAGGCGTTCGTCGAGGGCGCGGAGCAGGAGTCGCAGCGACGTTCTCGGCCGGGGGCTGACGCGCGACGAGCTGGAGCGCGTGCTGCGGCGGTATCCGGGCGACCCGTAGGGTGGTCGACCGGCGGTACCTTCGGGCCACTGGCGGGCCGGAGATACATCGGAATAGTCTGCGGCGTCTGATACACGTCGCGGGGACCGATGCGGACGATGCTCGCTTCAATGGCGTACGCCGCGGTCCGGACACGTCGCCGGCCAGGATGACGTCGTACGACGGCGGCGGGGCGCTGACCGGGTCATGGCCCGTGAAACCGACGCGGACCCTGTTGACCCGAGCATTGAGCGCGACGGCGGCCTCGGAAAGGGGATCAATGTCGACCGCACGCACCGAGCTTGCGCCTGCGCGAGCGGCCACGATGGCGCAAAGGCCGGATCCCGACGCGACGTCGAGCACACCGAGTCCGGCCACCTCCTCCGGATGGTCGAGCAGGTAGCAGGCGATAGCGAGCCCACCGGCCCAGGCGAAAGCCCAGAACGGCAGGCCGGGGTCAGCCTTTTCCAGTTCCGCGGCGGCCAGCCGCGACGCAACGGCGACATCGTCGGCGAGATGGAGTAGTACCCCCGGCAGGTCAGGCACCGGCTGGAGGTGTGTGTTACGCCGGACGAAGGCGCGGCGGTTGGCGGGCGACGGCCGTGTCATCGGGTCAGGCTAGCCGCCGCACGTCAAAACCGGTAGCGCGACGACCCTTCCGGATGCAACTCGTCTTCTCGTCAGCCACCGCCGTCGCCGAGACGGGCTGTCCGAGCCACGGCCCCCAGTCGCCTCAGACGGCCCTTCGGCAACGGGCTTTCGCGGTCGATCCCGGCTCCGGCCGGCCAGTCCAGCGAGTGAGGTCCAGCCGCGTCGTGCTGCTGGCGGGCCGTCACGGGGCGTATCGCTCCATCGTGACCCTGCTGCCCGGTGCGTGGCGGAGGAGCTCCTGGGCGACCCGACCTCCTGCGCGGATCGATCGGAATATTCTTGCGTCCTCGAGGTCGCTGCCCAAGGCGTGCTCGGCCTTCGACAGTCCCCCACCCGGCCAGATCCACGTCTGAGGCCGACGCCCTCGGCGTCAATTCGCAGATGGTCGAGTCCCTGATCTTCCAGCGAGGGTCGCGATTCCGGATGCGCGACGCACTTCTACAGGTGTTCGCAAGGCGCTCGGCGCTAAGAGGCTGTGGACGCCAGTCCGTCGAAGTTACCTTAGTGGCCGACCCCCAACCAAGTTACGGAGGCAGACCATGTGCTTGAACTGCGGATGCGGCGAACCTGAGACTCGCCACCAGGAGACGGACATCACTGCGGACGACGTCCGCCAGGCGTCGGCCGGTAAGCCGATGGGTCAGACGGTCCAGAACATTCGAGCCGGCCTTGACAAGATGGGGCAGTCCCAAGGCGGAGAGATGGGCGGCTCCATGAGTCAGCCGAGTTCGGGCGGCCAAAGCCAAAGCTGACGACAGGGTCCATCTGGCGGCGGACCGGAAGGTCCGCCGCTTTCTTCACCCGGCTCGTTTCTGACCCCAAGTTTGACCCCAAACAGGGTGCTAAACCAGCGTATCCGGCGGACGGGGTGGACATGCTGTGCGCACGAAACGAGGCGCCACGCACGGCCTCGGCCGAAATGGGGTTCAGGAGGTCGAGCGTTCGAATCGCTCCGCCCCGACCACGTCCCGCATGAACGCGGCCCTCCGGACGATCCGGAGGGCCTTTCGATTCAGCCGCTACCGCCCGCTGTACCAACTGGCGGGCTACGGGAGCGACGTTGCGGCCTTGCAGAGGGTTGGTGTCGGTCAGAGACGGCTTCGCGACCTGGCAGCGTTCCTTCAGGAAGGCGATTGGATCGTTGGCGAAGCTATGCGACTTCGGGAACTCGTCCCATGCGCTCCGCCATTCGTCGACACTGGTACACGCTCGGATCGCCGGGTCGAGCGCCGCGAGACCCATGAAACCTCCCCCCTCGATCTGATTGCCCCGGAACACCTGCCGACACGGCGAGTCCGGAATCACCTCGGAGCATCCGACGGGCATTACGAGTGCGCGCGCGGCGATGAGAACGAGAACGTGCCGACCCATTGGCAGCCTCCCTCTGTGGCCACCGAGCGTGAGCGCTCCCACGCGCCGAGTCGATCGGGGCAGCCGATGTCCAGCGTGACGCGCATGGGGCCGTCGACACTTCGCGCTACCCGACCATGCAATTGTCAATCGCCGTTGACGGTGCCCTGCGTGGTGTGCACCACCGTGCCGTCATCGCGGTACTCGCTGATCTCGACCGTCGTGGCATCGTCCTTGCCGGCGGGCTCGCCGGCGTCCAGGTAGCGGGCGATGGAGTAGGCGCCGCCGTTCGGCGTCGGACCCGCGCGACACTCGGCGACGAGCGCACCGGCGTCATCGCGCTGTTCACCGCGGGTAAACCCGAGCTCAGCGCAATGGTCGCGGGCGGCACGCGTCGAGGAAGCAGCGGGCGTCGCGGCCTGATCGCACGCGCCACAGAGCATCAAGGTGGCGGCAATGGCCAGGACCAGCGGCCGCGTCCCGCTGCTTCCACGCCGGACGATCGTGGCGGCGAACGGAAGGCAGCGCATGGCGCGACGGTAGCAGCGTCACGGCCGCAGGCCGCCGGCAACGGTCGAGCTGCGACTGTCGTCTCCGTCGTCAGACCTCGACGGGGACCGGATAGACCTCCGTGGCCGGATGGCCGGCTCGCTCGTGGATGCGGCGGACGGCACCGGCGTCCGGCGCTTCCGAAATGCACCAGACCATGCCCGAGTCCGGGTCGGCCCAGGCCTTCTGGAAGTCGACGTTCTCCTCGCCCTGGATGTCGAGGTCGGCCTGGTGCGCCTGCTTGAGCGCCTCCGGCGTCACCCCGTGCATCCCGTGATGAACGTCCATGAACTTCGCCATCGTGACCTCCTTGCCTCTCTCCCCGGTGGACGTCGATCGTACTCATCCGACGGGCGGCCCGCCAGACCGGTTCACCTGCGGTGTGAGGGCGACGAGGATGGCCGCACACGCCGCTGACGAGGCACCGGTAGGCTGGGGTCGATGACCCGCAGCCTCGCCCCCCGGCCCCCGTGGACCGTTCGCGTCGCCTCGTTCAGCGCGGCTCACCGGTGGCCGGTCATCGCCGTCTGGTTCGCGGCCTCGACCGGGCTGTTCGGCGCCAGCCTGCTGGCCGGCGGCACGGCCGCCGAGAACGCGATCGTGAACGACAGCCGCCCGCGCTACGAGTCGGGGCGGGCCTATGACACGTTCAATGCATCCGGCAGGCAGGATCCCGGCCAGCGGCTGTTCCTGGTCGTCTCATCACCCGGCGGGACGGTCGACGACCCGTCCGTGGCAGCAGCCATCTCGGACATCGCGACGCGAGCCGCGGCGCTCGAAGCGACGGTCGACGGCGCGATCGTCCCGAGCCTGGAGGAGGTCCTGGACCCCCTGCTCGCTCCCCCGGAGGCCGGTCTCGTCTCGCCGGACCGGTCCACCGTCCGGATCGTGGCCCGGGTGCCGGGGGAGGGGAGCGAGCTGGACGCGCGGCTGGCGGCGGTGCCGAGCTTCGTCGAGGAGCTCCGCGCAAGCCACCCGGGCTTCCGGATCCACGCGCTCAACAACTCGCTCGCCAACGATGACATCTCGCGGCTGGTCAACGAGGACCTCGATGCCTCGCTCCGGACCACCATCCCCCTCACCTTCGCCATCCTACTGCTCGCATTCGGTGCCATGGTCGCCGCCTTCGTGCCGCTCGTGCTGGCCGTCACCTCGCTGCTGGCCGCCTTCGGCGTCCTCGGGCTCTACAGCCAGTACGTCGCGCCGGTGAGTCCGTACGCGGGACAGCTCGTCGTCCTGATCGGTCTCGCGGTCGCGGTCGACTACTCCCTGTTCATGGTCACGCGCTTCCGGACGGAGCGGGCGCGGCGCGACAAGCCGGCCGCCATCGCGACAGCGTCGAGCACGGCGGGTCGTGCGGTCTTCTTCTCGGGGCTGGCGGTGATGATCTCGATCGCCGGACTCTTCCTGCTCGATGACCCGCTCTTTCGCTCGATGGCCATCGGGACGATCTCGGTCGTCTTCATCTCGGTCGTCGGCTCCCTGACATTCCTGCCAGCCGTGCTGTCGATCCTCGACCGGGGCATCAATCGCTTCCGCCTGCCCGTGCTCGGCCGGCCCCGCGAGGAAGGGAGCGGACCATGGGGCCGGATCGTGCGCGCGACGATGCGCCGGCCGGCGCTCTCGTTCGTCGTCTCGGCGGCGATCATGCTGGCGATGGCGTCGCCGGTGCTTCGGCTGCACCTGGGCCAGACGGACTTCGGCTCCTTTCCGGACTCGATCGACGGCGTGCAGGCGCTCAACCTGATGAACGAGAAGTGGCCCGACGGCTCGACCCTGCAGCTCCAGGTCGTGGTGACCCGGGCGGACGAGCCGGCGACGAGACCGGCCATCGACGAGCTGCCCGGCGCATCCTCGCCATCGAGGGCATGAGCGGCCCGGTCGACGAGCAGGGGTCTCGAGACGGATCGGTCGCCGTGCTGTCGTACGTCATGTCCGGCGGTCAGAACGACCTGGTCAACCGGGCGATCGTCAGGGAGGTCAGGGGCACCGTCGTGCCGGCGGTCTTCGGTCCGCTGGCCGGTGTGGAGGCGCTGGTCGCGGGCGACGCGGCCTACACCGCCGACGTGATCGGCTTCTACGAGGCCGGGATGCCGCTCGTGTTCCTGTTCGTGCTGGCGCTCTCGTTCGGCCTGCTGCTCGTGGCCTTCCACTCGGTCGTGATCCCGCTCAAGGCCATCCTGCTCAATCTCCTGTCCACGGGTGCCGCGTACGGCCTCCTGGTGCTGGTCTTCCAGGAGGGCTGGGCGGCGGACGCGCTCGGCGTCAAGCCCGGCGTCATCGAGTCGTTCGTGCCGATCTTCATCTTCACGATCCTGTTCGGGCTGTCGATGGACTACCACGTCTTCATCCTGACCCGGATCAAGGAGGCACGTGACCGGGGCCTCGACTCGACCGCTGCGGTGGAGCGCGGAATCTCGATCACGGCCGGGACGATCACCAGCGCGGCCGCGATCATGGTCGCCGTGTTCGCGGTCTTCGTGACCCTCGAGCTGGCGATCATCAAGCAGCTCGGGTTCGGCCTGGCGGTCGCCGTCTTGCTCGACGCCACGCTGATCAGGAGCGTGCTGTTGCCGGCGTCCATGCGGCTGCTCGGCGATTGGAACTGGTGGATGCCGCGGTTCCTGGGCTGGATCCCGCGGGTCACGATCGAGGGCGAGTCGGACGAGCCCGAGCCGGGCGAGGACGGCGATGACGAGGGGGGCGACGGTGGGGTGTCCGAGCCCGACGGCGCGGCGCGGCGCCCGAGGCTGGACGCGCCGGCGCGGGTCTGAGCGGTGCCGCAGATCCCGGTTTCAAGCCACCTCCCGGGGCGTGATCGCGTGTCGATCGCGGGTCAATCGCCAGGGCCGCGCTAGACCCAGGACGTGACCACCAGGTGAGCATCCGGTGGCCACCGGGTCGCCAAGGGCGCCCAGACAGGCCGGTCCCGGACACCCGCGTGCGTCGGGTGTCGCCGCGGCAGATGGCTTCGGACCCGTAAAGTCGCGTCATGCCCCCGAAATGACCACGTGGTGGTCATGAAGCCGGTGACGGAGCGGCACGCCCGTATTCCGGCGAGGCACCTGGTCCGGGCCGGCGTCAACCCGCCGGGGAGGCGCCAGGCCGCGATCGGACGACCGCATCATCCGTTAGTCGGGCGGCTGGAGCGCCCCGATTTCGCGACCGTCTGCATCCACGAGACGCCAGGTCACCTCCAGCGCCTCGTCGCCGCCGGCAGCGAGGATCCGGGACGCCCGTTCGGCGGCGTCGGCCGGGGACTTCGCCTCCGCCACGGCCGCGGTGAGGCGGCGGCGGATCGCGAGCCGGGCGAGGGCGGGCTGCTCCTCGACGATCTCCTGCCGGGCCACCTCTGCCGCGTCGTCCACGCCGGCCCTGGCGAGCCGCTCCAGCAGCGCGTCGGCGCGCCGACGGTCGCGACGACCGAGCGCGCCGAGCCATGCCGGCTCTCGACCAGGTTCCGGCTCGTCCGGGGACTGGTCCGCAGGCTCCGCCTCCGGTGCGGCCTCCGGTGCGGCTTCCGGTGCGGCCTCCGGTCGCGTCGGCTTGCCAGCGGACCGCCGCTTTCGCCCCAGTGTGGCCGGTTGCGCCGACTGCGCCGGTTCTGCCCGCGCTTGCGCTGCGGCCAGCGCGTCGGCCAACGGCGATGTTGCCGGAGCGCCCGTGCGCGCCTCGGCGATCGCCTCCTTCGCCGCCGTCAGGGAGCCGAACGGGCCGCGCACGAGGGGCAGGCCCAGCTCGTCGGTCGCCTCGCCGTCGATGACCACCCACGTGCCCGACTGGGGCTCGATCGTGAACCGCTCGTCCCTGGTCTGCCACCGGCCACCGCCAAGGCGTCTGAGGGCCTGCTCGTCGGGCTTCGCCATGGCGCGATGATGCCAGCCGCGTCCGGCCGCCGGGAGGCTGCGCGTACACTCCCATGCGTGACTGATCCCCGCCCCGCTGAACCGGGTCAGCCACGCGCCCTCGGCGCCGCCACTTCCCCGGCCGCCGGCCGGCGGCTCCCCGATCCCGAGCAGATCGACGGCCTGGCCGACATGGATCCCGAGGCATTCCGCGCGGCGGGCCACCTCCTGGTCGACCGGCTGGCCGACTATCTCGCCTCGGTCGAGCGGTACGCCGTCCTGCCCGCGGTGGAGCCGGGATCGCTCGGTCCGCTGTTCGCCGCCAGCGCCCCGGAAGAGCCTGAGGCGATCGGCGCGATCCTCGACGACTATGCGCGACTCGTGGAACCGAACGTGACCCACTGGCAGCATCCCGGGTTCATGGCCTACTTCGCCACCACCGCCTCCGGGCCCGGGATCCTGGGCGAGATGCTGACCGCCGGGATCGGCTCCAACGCGATGCTGTGGCGCACCTCGCCGGTCGCGACGGAGCTCGAGATGGTGGTCGTGGGCTGGCTGCGCCAGGCGCTCGGGCTGCCAGACAGCTTCGACGGGCTGCTGACGGACACCGCGTCGACGTCGTCGCTCATCGCCCTGGGCGCCGCCCGCGAGGCGGCCGGTCTCGACGCCGCCGCCCGGGGCCTCGCCGTGCGCGACGACATCGGCCGGCCGCGGGTGTACGCCTCGGCGGAGGCGCACAGCTCGATCGAGAAGGCATGCATGACGCTCGGGCTCGGGCGTGAGGCGCTCGTCCGGGTGCCGGTCAACGAACGCTTCGAGCTGCGCTTCGAGGACCTGGAGGCGGCGATCGCCCGGGATCGCGTTGCCGGGCACCAGCCGATCGCGATCGTGGCCACGCTCGGAACGACGTCCTCGACGTCGGTCGACCCGGTCGCGGCGATGGCCGAGATCGCGGAACGCGAGGGACTGTGGCTGCACGTCGACACGGCTTATGCGGGCGCCGTCGCGATCATCCCCGACCGCCGAGCGCCATTCGCCGGCTGGGAGCGAGCCGACTCGATCGTCGTGAACCCGCACAAGTGGCTGTTCACGCCGCTCGACGCGTCGCTCCTGTTGACCCGCCGGATGGACCGCCTCCGTGATGCCTTCAGCCTCGTTCCGGAGTACCTGCGGACGCTCGACCGCGATGCTCCCGTGCGGGACTTCAACGAGTACACGCCGCAGCTGGGACGCCGGTTCCGCGCCCTGAAACTGTGGATCCAGCTCCGCTGGTTCGGCCTCGCGGGGCTGCGCCGGCGGCTCGAGCGGCACCTCGAGCTCGCCCAGGCGTTCGCCGCCTGGGTCGATGCCGAGCCGGACTGGGAACGGCTTGCCCCCGTGCCGTTCTCGACGATCTGCTTCCGGTACGCCCCGGCCCGCCTGGCGGACGATCCGGACGGGATCGACGAGCTCAACGCGGCCCTCATGGATGCCGTGAACCGAACGGGCGAGGTCTTCCTGTCCCACACGCGGCTGAACGGCCGGTTCGCGATCCGGGTGGCGATCGGCAGCCTGCGAACCGAGCCGCGACATGTCAGCCGGGCGTGGGAGCTGCTCCGCCGTGAGGCCGCCACGCTCGGGGCGGCGCCAGCCGGCACGCTCGAGGCCGCGCCAGCCGGCACGCTCGCGCCCGCGCCAGCCGCCTCCGTCGCGCCTTCGCCAACCGCGCGGTCTACGGCAGGACGATCGGCGGGAACGGCTCCGAGTAGCTGATCGTATAGGTCGTCGAGCCGGTCGGGTCCGTCCGCGAGGCCGAGCGGATCTGGCCGCTGGCGGGATCGAGGACGAGCGACGCCCGGACCTCGCCGCCGACGAATGGACTGGACGCCCCGTATTCCCAGCGCCAGGTGCCGTCCTCGGCGACCGCCACCGACTCCTCGATGCCCTCGTCCGACTCGAGCTCAGGGCTCCATGCGTCGAGCGGCTGGCCCATCTGCCGGAAGCCGCGGACGAGTGCCTCGGTCCCGCACGACCACGCGCCGGGGATCTGTTCGAACCCGGACCGGCCGTCATACGCGCCACCATCGAGACACACGAAGACGATGGCGCCGTCGATCACGGTCGCGGATCGGTCCGGCTGGTAGCGCAGCTCGCCGGGCGATGGGCCGACCACCTGGATTCGCAGCCGCCCTGCGCGCTCCACCCCGAACGTGGCCGCGCTCCAGAAGGCATCGGCGGTGGGTGGCGTCGGCGCTGGAGCGGCGCTGCTGGACGGGGCGGCCGGCGCGGCCGAGGGCGCCGTCGGGGAGACGCTCGGGAACGCTGAGGCCGGCGAGCTCGGCGCGAGTGTCGCCGCCGCCGACGGCATGGCGCTGCGGGACGCGGCGGGCGAGGCGTTGAGCGTCGGGCTCGGTGCCGTGGAGGGAATCGTGGCGCCTGGACTCGTCGTGACGACCGGGGTCGGACTGGCGCTCGCCGAGCCGCCGCAGGCGGCCACCGCGGTCGCCAGCAGGAACGCGACACCGACGATTGGCCGGGCGGTCACCGCCGAATGGTAGCCTCCCGGCAACGGTCGCGGTACCGCCGACCAGCTGCCCACCGCCTCGTGGAGGTCGCCCATGCCCGGACCGGTCACCGTCCTCTACTTCTATCGGACCCGCTGGGGCGCCCACGACGAGTTCGTGCGGCTCTTCGAGCGCAACCATTGGCCGATCCTCCGCGAGCAGGTGGAGGGCGGGCGAATCCTCGAGGTGAAGCGGCACGTCCCTCGCTTCCACGGCGACGGGCGCGCCGACTGGGACCTCCTGGTCACGATCACCTACCGCGACTGGGCCGCCATGGAGGAGCACTCGGAGAAGGAGATCGCCGAGCGACTCTTCCCGGACCGCGAGCGCCATCGGGCCGAGGAGCAGCGGCGGTTCGAGCTGCTCGAGGGGCACTGGGACGTCCCGCTCGAGGAGCGCCCGCTCGACTGAGGTGGCCTCGCCATGGGATCACCGATCCCAGCGCGTTACTGCGTGCCGGGATCATCGGCACCCTGACCCACGGCGGTCACCAGGCCAGGTGCGACATTCTCTTCCTCGCGATCCGGGAGCTGTCGACCCCTGTCCTCAAGGTTCGCGATCAGCTCCTCATCCTGCCGAGGGCACGACGGTCACCATGAAGAAATGGTGCGGCTTCGACGAGGTCGGCCTGCTCCTCGATCGTTGACGCCCCTCACGTCTCGGGCTCAACGAGCGCGATAATGGCCCCACCCGCATCTGGAGGCTCCGCCCGCCCGTGCCGCCGATCACCGAGCTGACCCGGATCGAGCCCGTCCACCTCGACCGTCTCGAGCGCCAGGGCATCTTCACCACCGGCCTGTTGCTGGAGGTCTCCGAGACGACCACCCGCCGGCAGTACCTGGCGGACCAGGTGGACGCCACCCCGAACGACGTCCTGAGCTGGCGCGACGAGGCGCTCATGCTGAACCTGGCCGGGTTCCGGGAGGACGAGCACCAGCTGATGATCCAGGCCCGGATCGAGGGCCTCCGCGACATGCTGTCCCTCAACCTCGACGAGTTCCGGGAGCGGATCCATCGCGCCTGCCTGGAGCTCAAGGTGGACCCGCCACCGGATCTGATCATCGAGGGCTGGTGGGACCAGGCTCGCACGCTCGAGGACGAGTAACGGCGCTCCCTCGAGCGCCCGGGCGGGGCCGGGCGGGGCCGCCGAGCTGGCCGCCGGGCCGGGCCGCCGGGCCGCCGGGCGCCTGGGCACTTGCATGGCGCGCATGGAATCGGCGGTTAGCGGCTCGCGGGGCGGGCGAATCGACGCGAGAGACCCCGTCGGGGGGCGCCAGGCGCGAAGTCCATGCATGCGATGCACGGACAGGCCCCATCGCCGGCGCGCAGCAGGTCCTGACCGCGGATTCTGTGCATGTCATGCACGAACCGGCCGTTGGCCGAGGCCGCGCACGTGGAGGCGAAGGACGACCCGCGCGGGATCGCCGGTCGGAGTCGGTACCATGCTCCGGTGAGCGAGCGTCTCGCCCGCGCCGCGGGCTCCGTCCTCCTCGCCGTCGCCGCGGCGGTGGTCATCGTGGCACTCGCCGTCGTGCCATTCGTGCACCCGGCATGGGTGGCGTTCGGGCAGGGTCGCGCGGAGGCGACCGCCTGGACGGGCTACACGACGGCCGAGCTGCGGACGGCAACGGACGCGATCCTGTCCGATCTCGTGCTCGGCCCGACCGAGTTCGACGTCGCCGTCGCGGGCGAGCCCGTCCTCAATCCGCGCGAGCGGCAGCACCTGGTCGACGTGCGCGGCGTGTTCATCGGGCTCGCCGTCGTTGCCCTGGGCGCCGCGGCCGTGCTGCTCGCTGCGGCCGTTGCCACAAAGGGCGCACCGGCATTCTGGCGCGCGGTTCGCGGTGGCGCGGCGGCGCTCGCGGCCGCAATCGGCCTCGTGGGGCTCGTGGGGCTCTTCGCCTTCGAGGCGGCCTTCGAGGTCTTCCATCGACTCTTCTTCGCCGGCGGCACGTACACCTTCGATCCGCGATCTGAGCGCCTCGTCCAGCTGTTCCCGCAGCGGTTCTGGTTCGAGACATCGCTCGCGGTCGGCGTTGCGATCCTCGTGCTGTGCGGCATCGCGGTCATCCTCGCCCGGCGGCGCCTGCGCTCGGAGCGCCCGTCGGCTGTGGGCGCCGCGCGGGCCAGCCTCGAGGCCGTGGGGTGAGCGGCTGGCCGGTCGGCCGGCTCTTCGGCTTCGAGATCAGGATTCATCTGTCGTGGATCCTCATCGGATCGCTGGTCGCGGTCCTTGTCGTGAGCCAGCTCGAGGCCAACGTGCCGAGCATCGCCTCGCCGATCAAGTGGCTCGCCGGCGCGGTCATCGCCGGGGCGTTCTTCTTGTCCGTCCTGGCTCACGAGCTCGGCCACGGGATCGTCGCGCGCCGGCGTGGACTCGACGTCGGCCCGATCACCGTCTTCTTCTTCGGCGGCAGCGCGTCCTTCCAGCTCGAGTCGGACCGGCCACGCGACGAGGCGGCCGTCGCGATCGCGGGTCCCATCGTCAGCCTGGTCATCGGGGCGGTGCTCGCCATCGTTGGCGTGCTCGCGCGGACGAGCCGGGACGACACGCTCCAGGCCGTCGGGCTGGTCGCGCTGGTCCTGGCGTCGCTCAACCTCATCCTCGGCGCCGCCAACCTGGTTCCCGCCTATCCGCTGGACGGCGGCCGGCTGGTCCGGGCCGTCTTCTGGGCCCGGACCGGCGACGAGCGGCGCGGTGCGCGCGCGGCCGCGGCGTCCGGCCGCTACGTCGGCTGGATCCTGGTCGGTGGAGGACTCGCGATCATCCTGCTCGGCCAGACCGCCGACGGGCTCATGCTGGGCCTCTCCGGCTGGCTCCTCGGCTCGGCGTCGCGGGCGATCAACCGCCGGCTGGCCGTCCAGGAGCTGATCGAGGACGTGCGCGTCGGCGACGTCGTGGACCGCGAGGTCACCTCGGTCTCGCCCCAGCTGACCGTCGACACGTTCGCGGAGCGATTGATGGAGGGTGGCGAGGGCTCGGCGCTGCCCGTCGTCCGCGACGATCAGGTCGTCGGTGTCGTGGGGTCCGCGCAGCTCCGGCGGGTCGGCCGGAAGTCGTGGGCGACGACGCGGGCCGAGGACGTCATGATCGGGCCACCCTCGATGGCGGCGCTCGCTCCCGGCGACAGCCTGTGGTCAGCGCTCGACCGCCTGCGACGGACGGGCCTCGACGGGCTGCCGGTCATGGAGGCCGGCGGCCTCGTGGGCGTCATCACCCGCCGGCTCATCGCATCGACCATCCAGGACCGGGCGAAGCTGCGTGGCGTGACCATCCGATGACGAGGCTTCCCGACCTGCCGGCGGCGACGCCGACCCACCGGGCGCCGGCCGCCGAGACGCCGCGGACGGCCGGCGGCTTCGACCGGCTCCTCTCGGTCGAGGAGGCCCGCGAGCGACTGCTGGCCACCATCAACGGTCCCCTGCCCGCCGAGGTGGTTTCCCCGCTCGAGGCGCTGGGCCGGGTGGTGGCGGAGCCCGTCCGTGCGACAACCGACCTTCCCCCATGGGACAACTCGGCGATGGACGGCTACGCGATCCGGGCGCTCGACACGGCCGGCGCCACGGACACTCTGCCGGTGACGCTGCGCGTCACCGGCGAGGTGCGGGCCGGCGTCGCTCCGGCCGCCACGGTCCAGCGGGGGACGGCCATCCGGATCGCCACCGGCGCGCCGGTGCCCCCGGGCGCGGATGCCGTGGTGCCGGTGGAGGCGACGACCCCGGTCGACGGAGCGGGTCGCGCGGGGTCCCGCGGGCGCGAGGCGGTCGGCCCCTTGCCGGCCGGGTGTCTCGTCCATGAGGTCGTGCGGGTCGGCGCCTCGATCCGCCGAGCGGGCAGCGACCTGCACGCGGGCGCCACGATCCTCGAACCCGGATCCCTGGTCGCTCCACCGGCGGTCGCCCTGGCGGCCGGCGCGGGCGTGGAGCTGGTGGCCGTCCACGGGCGGCCACGGGTCGCGGTCCTGGCCACGGGTGACGAGGTGCGCCCCGCCCGCGCTCCGCTGGGGCCGGCGGGGATCCCCGACGCCAACCGGCCGGGGCTCCTCGCCCAGGTCGTGGCTGCGGGCGGCGAGGCGATCGACCTCGGGATCGCCGCCGATCGCCTCGACGACGTCCTGGCTCGCATCCGCGACGGCCTGGCCCGCGGCGCCGACGCGGTGATCGTGTCGGGCGGGGTGTCCGTCGGTCCGTACGACGTCGTGCGCAGCGCCTTCGAGGCCGTCGGGCGGATCGACCTCTGGCGGGTGGCTGTCCAGCCCGGCAAGCCGTTCGCGTTCGGCACCGCCCCGCGCGACGGCGCGCTTCCGCCGGCCCTGCTCTTCGGCTTGCCCGGCAACCCGGTGTCGACCGTCGTGACGTTCGAGCTGTTCGTGCGACCTGCGCTCCGGCGCCTGGCCGGCCACCGGCGCCTGCTCCGCGAGGCCGACCGCGCCGTGCTCGACGAGGGCACCTCGAAAAGCCGGGGACGGCGGGCGTACCTACGGGTGACCGTCGCCCGCGATGCGGCTGGCCGCGCGGTCCGGGACGGCGCCGGCCGGCTCCGCGTGCGCCTGGCGGGAGGGCAGGGGAGTCATGTCCTGTCGACGCTGGCCGCCACGGAGGCGCTGGCGATCGTGCCGGAGACCATAGACGAGCCCGCGGCAGGCCAGGAGGTCGAGCTCTGGTGGCTCGACCCGATCGGCTGACCCCGTCACTGGAGACCCCATGACCGACGAGCAACCGGGCGACCGTCCCACCGAGGACGACGAGACGGCTACCGCGGGCGAGGCCGACGCGACGTCTGCCGAGCGCCCGAGCGTCCCCCCAGCCGGGACGCCGCCTGGGGGGTTCGGGCGTCCGCGCAGCGCCGGTCCCGTGCCGCGAACCGAGCGGCGGCGGCTGACCCACCTGGACCGTGCGGGCCGACCCCGGATGGTGGACGTCTCCGCCAAGCCACCGACCGCCCGCCGGGCCGTCGCCGAGGCATTCGTCACGATGTCCGGCGAGACGCTCAGCCTGGTCATCGACGGCGGCAACGAGAAGGGCGACGTCCTCGGCGTCGCAGAGCTGGCCGGCGTCATGGGTGGGAAGCGGACGAGCGACCTGATCCCGCTCTGCCACCCGCTGCCGCTGACCGATCTTGTCGTGGCGGTGACCCCGGACCGGGCCGGCGGCGGACTCCGCGTCCGCGCCGAGGCTGCTACGATCGGGCCGACCGGGGTGGAGATGGAGGCGCTGACCGCAGCGACCATCGCGGCGCTGACCGTCTACGACATGGTCAAGGGCGTCGACCGGGGCGTGGAGATCGGTGCCGTCCGGCTCCTCTCGAAGACCGGCGGCAAGAGCGGCGACTGGGTCCGCGGCACGGACGCCAGCCGTCCCAGCGGTGGTCCCGGCCCGGCCCGACGAGCGGGGCCCCGAACCGCCGGACGGATCGGCGGTGGACGGAAGCGAGGCGACTGGTGACCGCCGAGTCGATGCCGTTCCGGGCAACGGGCGGAGCCGCCGTGATCACGGCCAGCGATCGAAGCGCGGCCGGCGAGCGTGAGGACGCGTCCGGGTCGGCGGTCGCGGAGCGGCTGGGCGTCCTGGGGCTCGAGGTCGAGCGCATGGTCGTGGCGGATGACCGCGGCCGGATCGAGGCGACGTTGATCGCCGCGGCCACGCGACACCGGCTGGTCGTGACGACCGGCGGGACCGGTCTGACGCCGCGCGACGTCACGCCGCAGGCGACCCTGGCCGTGGTCGACTACGAGGTGCCGGGGCTGGCCGAGCTGATGCGGGCCGAGGGCCGGCGCCATACCCCGATGGCGGCCCTCAGCCGGGCTGTCGTCGGCGTGCGGGGCGGCTCCCTGATCGTCAATCTGCCGGGCAGCCCGAAGGCCGCGCTGGAGTCGCTCGAGGCCCTCCTGCCCGTGCTGCCGCACGCGCTCGAGACGCTCGCCGGGCCGTTCGACCATGGGGCAGCGCGAGCGGCCGGCCGCGAGGACCTGCCACCGACCGAGCCCGACGGGTCGGAAACCGGGTCCGCCTCCGGTCGCGACGTCGCCGACCGCTGATGTTCGAGCCGTTCCGCGAGGTCCCGGCCTACCCGCTGGTGTTCCCGGTCTTCTGGGGCGCGGTCGTGGTCTTCATGCTGGTCATGGCCCGCCACCTGCGGGTGTTCGCGGCCGCCCGGCCGTCGAACCCGTTCGCCAACGTGCCGGCCCGGGTCGCCGGCCTCGTCCAGTACGCCCTCATCCAGACGAGGATGTTCAAGGACTGGCGCGCCGGCCTGATGCACGCGGGCATCTTCTGGGGCTTCGTCCTGCTCACGATCGGGACCGCCAATGTCGTCACCGGCGGCGTGATCGAGACGGTTCTGAGCGCCCCGTTCGACGGGTTCCTGTGGGCCGCGGTCAGCGCGATGCAGAACGTGGTCGCAGTCGTCGTTCTGGCCAGCATCGCGTGGGCGCTGTTCCGGCGGCTGGTGACCCGGCCGGCGCGGCTGACCTTCAACCGCGACGCGCTCCTGATCCTGGCCATGATCGGCGGGGTCGTGGGCACGGAGCTGCTGGCCGAGGCGTTCGAGTTCGCCCGGCACGGCGACCAGCCGGGGGCCTTCGTGGCGGCCGCCCTGGCGGCGCCCCTGCGCTCGATCCTGGGTTCCAGCGCGCTCGAGCTGGCGTTCGGCGGCCTGTGGTGGGCGCACATCCTCCTCGTTGCGGCGTTCCTCGTCTACCTGCCGTTCAGCAAGCACCTCCACATCGCCACCGCGTTCCCGAACATCTACTTCCGCAAGCTGGCGCCCCGCGGCGAGCTGCCGGCCGCGGACCTCGAGGACGAGACAGCGACGTTCGGGCTGAAAACGCTCCAGGACCTCGGCTGGAAGGACCTCCTCGACGGCTTCACCTGCACCGAATGCGGCCGCTGCCAGCAGGCCTGTCCGGCCTGGCAGACGGGGAAGCCGCTCAACCCCAAGACCTTCATCATGGGCATCCGCGACATGTCGGTCGAGGCGGAGCACGGTCTCAATCTGATCCCGAACTCGCCGATCGTGCGCGAGACATACGGGCTGGACGACGGCCTGTCCGCGACGGCGCTCGCTCGGCCGATCGTCGACGAGGCCATCCCCTACGAGGCCGTCTGGGACTGCGTCACCTGCGGGGCGTGTGTCGAGGCCTGCCCGGTGCTGATCGAGCATGTCGACAAGATCGTTGGCCTCCGGCGAAACCTCGTGCTCGAGGAGTCGCGCTTCCCGCAGGAGCTGACGGCCGCGTTCCGAGGCATGGAGGGCGTCGGCAACCCGTGGGGGCAGCCGCCGAGCGGTCGGACCGACTGGACGAAGGGTCTGCCGTTCGAGGTGCCGACCGTCGCCTCGCTCGCCGCCGCCGGCTCCGCCGCCCTCGACGGGCTCGAGGTCCTGTACTGGGTCGGCTGCGCGGCCGCCTTCGACGAGCGCAACAAGAAGGTGGCCCGGGCGTTCGCCACCTGCCTCGACGCTGCGGGGATCCGCTTCGCGATCCTTGGCCAGGAGGAGTCCTGCACGGGCGACCCAGCGCGGCGGATGGGCAACGAGTACATCTGGCAGATCCTTGCCGGCGGGAACATCGAGACGCTCAACCGCTATGCGATGGGCGAGCGGACGATCGTCACCGCCTGTCCGCATTGCTTCAACACGATCGCCAATGAGTACGGACAGCTGGGCGGCCGGTTCCGGGTGGTCCACCACTCGGTGTTTCTGGAGCGCCTGCTGGCGGAGGGACGGCTCCGCGTGGTCGATGGAGCGGGCGTCAACGGCGGTGCGCCGATCACGGTCCACGACTCGTGCTACCTGGCCCGCTACAACGGGATCGTCGCCGCGCCGCGCGAGGTGCTGGGCGCGGTCGGCGGGGTGGAACTGCGCGAGATGGAGGCGTCCGGCAGGCAGACGTTCTGCTGCGGCGCCGGCGGCGGCCGGATGTGGATGGAGGAGACGCGCGGCACGCGGATCAACGCGGAACGAACGCGCCAGGCGCTCGAGACCGGCGCATCGACCGTGGCCACGTCGTGCCCGTTCTGCGTCGTGATGATGCGCGACGGCCTGGCGGACGCGGCCGCGAACGGCGTCGCCGGCGCGGGCGAGGTGGCCGCCCGCGACATCGCGGAGATCCTCGCCGAGTCGCTCGCTTCGAGCCAGCCATCGGGACGCCGGCTGCCGGTCCTGCAGTAGCGGGCGGCTGGGACGCCCGGCCGGCGCCCACCGCCGCCGAGTCAAGCAACTTTTCAATCACATCGAACAGGTTCCGGCCTCGAGGGCGCCGGATCGTGCCAGAGCGCTCAGCACGCGCTCATGTGGCAGGCGCGCCGCGTCGGTGCTCGAAGCAACACGCCCAAGCGCGGGCAAGACGCCCGGCGCCCGGGCCATACGCCCGATCAGCCCGCGATACGACCTCCGCAACTGGCTGCGAAGGCCGAAGCTGTTCAATGGCATTGGAATGCTGTCGGACTCGGAGGTCGATCGGCTCGTCGCGGTCGTCAGCGGCCACGTCGGCGTGCAGATCGCTGACGAGCGACGCCGAAGACACTGGACGCTCCGCGAGCTCGGCGAGCGGGCATCGGTATCGCCCTCGATGATCCACTGGCTCGAGGCTGGACACGCCGGCAGCCTCGAAACCTACGTCCGGCTGGCTGGCGCGCTCAACCTGCGGCTCGAGCTGAATGCCGAGGACCCGCGCCGGAAACGCAAAACCCGGGCAGAGGATCCGGTCCACGCGGCGATGGGCGAGCTGCTCGCCGCTCGCCTGGCCCGGGACGGCGTCACGATCGGTCTCGACGAGCCGTTCCAGCACTACCAGTTCGCCGGTCGCGCCGTACTCGTCGCGTGGTCCATCGACGACCGCGCCCTCCTCCACGTCGAGAACCGGACCCGCTTCCCGAACTTCCAGGAGGCGTTCGGTGCCTACAACGCGAAGCGTCGGTACCTCCCGGCCGTGATCGCTGAGCGACTCGGCATGCGACGTGGCTTTGCCAGCGTCACGCACGTGATGATCTGCCTGTGGTCGGCGGAGATGTTGCATGCGCTCCGCCGGCGTCGCGCGAGCTTCGACGCGATCTGCCCGGACCCGATGGACCGCTTCGCAGCGTGGTGGGACGGGCGTCCACCAGCCGACGGCGTGTCGAGCTCTTTGGTCGTCCTCGATCCGCTCGCTCGGAACCGGCAGCGGCCGTTCGTTGGTCGTCTGGCTCTGTCGGTGGTTCGGCCACGCTACGCAGGCTATGCCGACGCTGCCGACGCGCTCCGGAAAGCGGGCCAGGCGTGATGGCCCTGCTACGATCGGCCGCGGTGACCCCACGAGCGCCACGACGGCCATGACCCCCCCGACCGGCGCCTACCGGCTGTCCGATGAGCAGGTGCTGCTGCGTGACGCCGTCCGCGTCCTGGCCGACGAGCGCATCGCCCCGCGCGCAGCGGAGATCGACCGGTCGGCCGAGTTCCCGGAGGACATCCGCCAGCTGCTCGCGACGCACGACATCCTGGGCCTGCCCTTCCCGGAGCAGTACGGCGGGGTCGGGACCGATCTGCTGACGGTCTGCCTCGCGATCGAGCAGATCAGCCGCGCGTGCGCCACCAGCGGCCTCATCCTGGCGGTGCACGAGCTGGGGGCGCTGCCCATCCTGCTCGCCGGCTCGGAAGCGCAGAAGGACCGCTGGCTGCCGGACCTCGCCGCGGGCCGCACGCTGATCGCCTTCGCGCTGACCGAGGCCGAGGCCGGCTCGGACGCGAGCGCGGTGCGAACGCGCGCCGTCCGCGACGGGGACGAGTACGTCATCGACGGCGGCAAGCGGTTCATCAGCCAGGGCAGCGTGGCGGACCTCGTCGTCGTCTTCGCTGCCACGGATCCGGGGGCTGAGAAGTCCAGCCGCCGCCTGTCGGCCTTCGTGGTCGAGACGGACCGGCCCGGCTTTGCCGTGACGAGGATCGAGCACAAGATGGGCATCCGCGGCAGTCCCACCGCCGAGCTCGCCTTCAGCGCGCTCCGGGTGCCGGCGTCCAACCGGTTGGGCGAAGAGGGTGACGGGTTCGGCATCGCGATGCGCACCTTCGAGAGGAGCCGGCCGGGCATCGCCGCGCAGGCGGTCGGGATCGCCCAGGGAGCGCTGGAGATCGCGGCGCGGTACGCCCGCGAGCGCAAGCAGTTCGGCCGACCGATCGGCGAGCTCCAGATGATCCAGGCGATGCTCGCCGACATGGATGCCCAGACGGAGGCCGCGCGGCAGCTGCTGTACGCCTCCTGCGCGGCGATCGAGGACGGCGCCGGTGACGCGGCCCGCTGGGCCGCCCTGTGTAAACTCGTGGCCGGTGACGCGGCCATGCGCGTGACCACGGACGCCGTCCAGGTGCTTGGCGGCTATGGCTACATCGACGAGTTCCCGGTCGAGCGGATGATGCGCGACGCGAAGATCACCCAGCTCTACGAGGGAACCCAGCAGATCCAGCGACTCGTCATCGCCAGGTCGCTGCTCCGGGACAGCTGACCCGCACCCCGACGGATACGAGGGTTACCGCCTGTGCAGATCGTGGTGCTCGTCAAGCCGGTTCCCGATCCCGCGGCCGGGGCGGAGCGACTGACCCCCGACGGCCAGCTCGACCGGGCGGCGTCGCCGGCGGTCGTCAACGCCAACGACGAGTACGCGCTCGAGGCGGCGCTGAAGATCGTGACCGCTCACGGCGGCGAGGTCTCGCTGGTGTCCATGGCCCCGGCGGCGGCGCCCGAGACGATGCGCAAGGCGCTCGCGATGGGCGCGCACCGTGGCCTGCTGGTCACCGACGACGCGCTTCCGGGCGCCTGCACCCTGTCCACCACACGCGTCCTGGCCGCGGCCCTGCGAGACCTCGAGTTCGACCTCCTGCTGGCGGGCGCCGACACCTCCGACGGCGGCGCAGGCGTCGTGCCCGCCGGGGTGGCGGCGCTGCTCGGCCTGCCGTACCTCTCGTACGCGGCCAAGATCGAGCCGAGTCCGGACGCCGGCACGGTCCGTGTTCACCGGATCGCGCCGAACGGCTTCGATGTCCTGGAGGCGCCGATGCCGGCGCTCGTCGTCTGCACGCAGGCCCTCGGCGAGCCTCGTTACCCATCGCTCAAGGGGATCATGGCGGCCCGCTCCAGGGAACTGGCAACGAAGGGCCTGGCCGACCTCGGCGTCTCGTCGGACGAGGCGAGCGGCGCGGTCGCCACGACCCGGGTCGTCGACAGCACGACGCCACCGCCGCGCCCGCCGACGCGCGTCATTCGCGAACCGGCGGACGAGGCCGCTCGCCAGCTCGTCGCCTTCATGGCCGAGCGGAGGCTGATCTGATGCCCGGTTCCATCTGGGTCCACGGTGAGATCGGGGCGGATGGCGGGCTGGCACGGATCAGCACGGAGGTGGCGACGGTCGGCCGCGCGCTGGCGGAGGCCGGCGGCCGAGAGCTGGTCGGCGTGGTCGTCTCTGCCGAGCCGGCCGCGGCCGCAGCGGAGCTGGCGCGCTTCGTGCCCCGGGTCATGGCGATGACCGAGCCGACCACCGCCGATCACGCCGCGGGCACGATCGTGGGTCAGCGACTGGCCGCCCTCGCCCAGCGGGAGCAGCCGGACTACATCGTCACCGGCGCGGGCGCCGAGGGCCGCGATCTTGCCGGCGTCCTGTCCGCGCTGCTCGGCTGGGGTGTGCTGGCCAACGCCACCAGCGCCTCGTGGAGCGACGATGGACCGCTGGTCGTAATGAGCGTCTTCGGCGGCAAGCTCAACACGACCAGTGGCTTCACCGGTTCCCGGGGCATCGTCACGGTCCGCCCGAACGTCGTCACCGCGGAGCCGGCGGCGACGCCCGGTTCCGTCGAGCCGGTGTCCGTCGAAGGCGAGCTCTCCCTGCCGATGGTCAAGGTCGTCGATCGGATCGAGGAGGCGACCGCCGCCGCCCCGATCGAGGAAGCCAAGGTGATCGTCGCCGGCGGTCGCGGGATCGGCGGGCCGGACGGCTTCACGATGGTCGAGGAGCTGGCGGGCCTGCTGCACGGCGCGGTCGGCGCGACCCGCGCGGCGGTGGACTCCGGCTGGATCGGCTACAGCCAGCAGATCGGCCAGACCGGCAAGATCGTCAAGCCTCAGCTCTACCTCGCGCTCGGCGTGTCGGGGGCGATCCAGCACAAGGTCGGGATGCAGACGGCCGAGACGATCGTCGCCATCAACCGCGACCCGGACGCGCCGATCGCCGATTTCGCCGACGTGGTGGTGGTCGGCGACCTGTTCGAGGTCGTTCCGGCGCTGATCGCCGAGCTGCGGGCGCGGCAGGGCTGAGGAGGCGCTCCCGCTCGCGTGCCCGCGCCCGCTCGCGCTCCGGCTCCCGCGCTCCCGATCACTGTCCCGCTCCCGCTCCCGCATCAAATACGCGCGGGGTGCGTGGTAGACGCGATCAAGCCGAGATCCGGACTCCAGATGGCGCGGCGCACGCACGATCCGGCCCGCGGCCCGCCCCAAGGATGGGGATATCACGCGTGGGGCGCGTAGCTGATCCACGGCGGTCGGTCGCCCGGCCACGGGCCTGCGGTGACGGCCACGGGAGGTAGCTCGGCCAAGGGCTGTGGTCACGGCCACCGGTTCTCGGCTCACACGCTCCCGTCCACCGCATGTAGTGGTATTGTGGCAACGCACCACTAGGGCTAGTGGTCTGACGGAGAGGAGAGCGATGCGCTGCCCCCAGTGCGACGCCCGCGACACCCGGGTGGTGGACTCGCGCGACCTGGACGACGCGGCGACCGTGCGCCGGCGCCGCGAGTGTGTCGGGTGCAGCACCCGGTTCACGACCTACGAACGCGTCGAGGCGGCCCGCCTCGTCGTCCTCAAGCGGGACGGCACGCGCCAGGAGTTCGACCGCGACAAGCTCGCCGCGGGCCTCCGCAAGGCGCTGACCCGCCGGCCGGTCGCGGGCGGCCTGGCCGAGCAGGCGGCCGACGAGATCGAGGCCGAGCTCCGCTCGAGCGGCCTCAGCGAGATCCCGTCCTCGCGGGTGGGCGTGCTCGCGATGCAGAAGCTCCGCGCGATCGACCAGATCGGCTACATCCGGTTCGCCAGCGTGTACCAGAGCTTCGAGGACCTCGAGGACCTGAAGCGCGAGGTCGATACGCTGTTTGCCGAGCGCGACGACGTGGTGCCGACCGGCGCCCGCCGATGAGCGTCCTGTCCGATCGGGACATCCGCTCGGCGCTCGAGTCGGGCGACATCACCATCCGGCCGTACGACGCGCACGATCTCCAACCATCGTCGGTCGACCTCCACCTCGACCGGTCGTTCCGGGTCTTCCGCAACAACCGCTACCCGTACATCGACGTGCGCGCCCCGCAGCCGGACCTGACGGAGCTACTGACGATCGAGGACGACGAGCCGTTCGTCCTCCATCCCGGCGAGTTCGTGCTCGGCCAGACCCTCGAATGGGTGGAGCTTCCGAACGACCTGGTGGCGCGGCTCGAGGGAAAGGCGCTCGCGCTCGACACGCCGGTGCCGACGCCGCTCGGCTGGCGGACGATGAGCGAACTGGAGCCTGGCGACTTCGTCTTCGACGAGACCGGCGCTCCGACCATGATCGTGGCCGCGACGCCGTCGATCGCCGGACGGCCGTGCAGGGAAGTGATCTTCTCCGACGGTACGCGCGTCCTGGCCGATGCGGCCCACCAGTGGGCGACGGTCGACAAGAACGGCAGAAGGCACGGTCGCGCCCGCGTCGGGGTTCGCACGACCGACGAGATCGCCCAGACCGTGCGGTACGACGGCGAGCTGAACCACCACGTCCCGCTCGCCGGCGCGGTGCAGTATCCCGACCGGCTCGACCTTCCGATCGAGCCGTACACGCTTGGGGCGTGGCTCGGCGATGGAACGACGACCGCGGCCGCGATCACGTGCTGCGATGACGAGATTCTCGCGCAGATCAGCGGCGACGGTTACCCCGTCCGGCGGCTTGAGTACGCCAAGCACCTGTACAGCATCGGCGCAACCGGCCGGACGCGCGATGTCGCGAGCGGCAGGTACGTTCGAAATGAGACGTTGTCCAGCCGCCTTCGCAACCTTGGCATGCGCGAGGGGAAGTACGTTCCGCGTCCGTACCTGGAAGCCGGCGTGGGGCAGCGCGTGGCCCTCCTCCAGGGCCTGATGGACACGGATGGGTTCGTCGACGACGTGGCCGGTCGCTGTGAGCTCACGAGCATCAACGAAGGCCTCGCGGACGCCGTGGTGGAGCTCGTCGCGAGCCTCGGTTTCCGACCGATCAAGTCGCAGGGTCGCGCGACCTTGAACGGGCGCGATTGCGGGCCAAAGTATCGGGTCAAGTTCACGCCGGACCGACCGGTCTTCCGGCTGCCGCGCAAGCTGGCTCGCCAGAAGCCAGTGGGCGCTCGCTTCCACCGCTTCCGCGCGATCGACGTCGTACGGGAAGTCGCCTCCGTTCCCGTGCGCTGCATTCAGGTCGCCTCGCCACGGGGCGTGTTCCTCGTGTCGCGTTCGTTCATCCCGACGCACAACAGCTCGCTCGGCCGACTCGGCCTCCTGATTCACTCGACCGCCGGGTACGTCGACCCGGGCTGGAAGGGCAACCTGACGCTCGAGCTGTCGAACGTCGCGAACCTGCCGATTGCGCTCTACCACGCGATGAAGATCGGCCAGATCTCGTTCTTCGGGATGTCGAGCCCGGTCGACCGCCCGTACGGTTCGCCGGAGCTCGGCTCGAAGTATCAGGGCCAGTCGGAGCCGACGGCGTCGGCCTTCCACCGCGACTTCGAGAACGGGCGCGGCGGCGCGGTCGAGGAGCAGGCGAAGCGCCGGTGACCGCATGGCGCTGAACGACGCGGTCGACTGGCGCCGGGACCTCGGTGGCGGGTTCCGGGTGGCGCTCATCCAGGCGGGCACATTCCGGTCCGACGCCGGCGCCCTGTTCGGACCCGTGCCGCGCCTGCTGTGGGACCGGCTGGTCACCGACGAGATCGACGCCGAGCACCGGCTGCTCCAGGCCCTCAACTGCCTGCTCATCGAGACACCCGCCGGGAGGGTGCTCGTCGAGACCGGGATCGGCGAGCGGATCGACGACAAGAACCGCACGATGCGCGGCTACGAGGGCCCGTGGATCGTGCCGGCGCTGCGCGGCGCAGGGTTCGAACCGGGCTCCGTGGATGTGGTGGCGATGAGCCATCTGCATTTCGACCATGCCGGCGGGCTGCTGGCGGCCGACGGCTCCCGGGCGTTTCGGCGAGCGCGGATCGTCGCCCAGCGCGCCGAATGGGAGATCGCGCTCGGCTCCAACCCGCGGCTCGTCGCCTCCTATGTCCAGCCGGAGCTGGAGCTCGTCCGTGACTGGGGCGCAGAGGGCTGGGTGGATGGCGAGCGCGAGCTGCTCCCCGGCGTCTCGGTCGTGCCGACCGGCGGACACTCCGCGGGCCACCAGGCGATCGTTGTGCGAGCTCCGGGAGCCCCGCCGCTTGCCTTCTTCGGCGACCTCGCGATGCGACCGTGGAGCGCCAACCCGCGCTGGGTGACCTCGTTCGACGACTTCCCGCTCGACTCCGTCGAGGTCAAGGGCTCGCTGTTCGCGCAGGCCGCGGACGAGGGCTGGACGATCGTGCTGTCCCACGAAGCGCGGCAACCGGTCGGCCGGCTCGTCCGCGACCGAGACCGGTTCCGCTACGAGGCGGGGTAGCCCGGCCCTCGCCGGCACGCTCGGCGCTGCGGGCCCACCCTCCGGCGGCCCACCCGCCGCGTCGGCCCGGCCAACGTGGCGAGGCGGGCTGGTGTCGCGGGACCGCCAGGTCGGTGGCGCCTCGCTTCCCGACGGACTGACGACTTTTCAATGGCATCGAACAGGATCCATTGTCTCCGGGCGCCGGTCGTCCGGCGCAGGCCCTGTTCGGGTCCACAGAGCGGTCCGAGCGCCGACGCGACCTGGATCGAGCCCCCAGACGAAAGCCCATTCGGTCACGTACGCACTCCCAGCTCGACGTTCCGGGCTCGTCGCGGCCGACTCTGTTCAAGGTCATCGAAATCTTGTCGGTCTCGCGGTCGACGCTCGGGGTCACCCGCTTGGGGACGGCGCCGGCAGCACCGCCTCGACGTAGGCGCGGGCCTCCTCCAGCGTCAGCGGCTTCGGGACCACCGCCCGGATGACCCCGTCCGGCCCGACGAAGAACTGCGTCGGCAGCCCGAACACCCGGTACGCCCGGAACACGTGGCCCGACACGTCGGCACCGATCGTGTACCGGAGCCCGTACCGCTCGGCGTAGCGGCGGCCGTCCTCGACGGTCTCCTGGACCTCGACCGCCACGACGGCCAACCCGCGGTCGGCGTACGCCTCGGCGATCTCGCGCAGAATGGGCGTCTCCTGCTGGCAGGGCGGGCACCAGCTCGCCCAGAAGTTGATCCAGACCGCCTTCCCGCGCAGGGCGGCGAGCGTGATCGGCGCCCCGTCGAGGTCGGTCAGCTGGAAGGTTCCATCCGGCAGGTCGATCGTGAACTCGGGTGCGACGGCGCCGACTGCCAGGCCCTGGGTCGGCGAGGCGAAGATCACCTGGGTCGCGCGCGGGTCCGGCACGGACGGCCCGCCGCCGGACCTGCCCAGAGGCGTCGTCACCACGATGAGCACGAGCGCGGCGATCAGGACCGTCGCGGCCGCCAGCCCCAGCTGCCGGCCGCTGAACGGGCCGACCAGTCCGCGACGGCTCCGCCGGCTCGGCACCACCGGCTCGTCCGCCGCCGCCGGCATCAGACCGCCGCGTTGAATGGCACGTACCGGGGCAGCAGCGCCAGCCAGTCCATGACCATGGCGACCCCGATCGCGACGACCAGCAGCCCGCCGACCAGCCCCACGGCGCGACCATGGCGCACGAGCGGTCGCAGGAGGCCGGGGGCCCGGTCGTATACGGCGGCGATCGCGATGAACGGCAGCCCGAGCCCGAGCGTGTACGCGATCAGCAGCACGCCACCCTGCGCGACGGTCGTGGACGTCGCGGCGAGCGTCAGGATCCCGCCCAGGATGATCCCGATGCACGGTGTCCAGCCGACGGCGAAGATCGAGCCGAGTCCGAACGCCGCGGCAAGCCCGCCGCGCTCGCTCACCATCCGGCCACCGAGCCGGTGACCGAGCCCCGCTCCGCCGGGCCCGATAGAGCCGCCCGGTCCGCCTGCCGGCGCGAGCGCGATCGACCCGGTCGCCGTGGCCATCGATCCCATCGCGCCCGCATCGAGCGGCCGCCACGTCCGTTCGAGGACCGGGATGCGCAGGATGCCGGCGAGGCTCAATCCCATCACGATGAGGACGAGGCCGCCCACCTGGCGGAGCGTCGACAGGTACGGCGAGAGCCCGGATGCGGCGTACGTGGCCGTGATCCCGATCACCGTGAATACGGCACCGAACCCGAGCACGAAGGCGATCGCGTGCCGCACCGCCAGCCAGCGCGACGGTCGGGCGCCCGAGGCGTTGCCCGCCACGGCGACGGCCGTCAGCTGGCCGAGGTACGCGGGCACGAGCGGCAGGACGCACGGGGAAAGGAAGCTGATCAGCCCGGCCGCCACGGCGATCGCGATGGTGAGTTCCGTGCCGCTCATCCGGCAGCCTCCAGGAAGCGCCGGATCCTGGCCGGGCTGGTCGCCAGCTCGAGCCGCCGGTCACCCAGCTCGAGGACAGGGATCGTGGCCAGGAACGCGCGCTCCCAGGCCGGGTCGGTCGTGATGTCGCGCTCGAACAGGTCGGGCGCCGGGCGGCCGGCCGCGTGGCGTTCGTCGAGGAGGGCGCGCACGACCTCCCGAGCCTCGTCGCACAGGTGACAGCCTGGGCGCGAGTACATGACGAGGTCGGGGATGGTGGGGGAGGCCTCGGCGCTCGGCCGGGCGGTGTCGGTCATGGCGTCCCGAATTGTACTGGTGAGACCCGCCGGCCCGGCCTGGGGCCGGGCATTCCTATCGGATGCCACCGGGAGTGGCGTTGGCCGCGGTATTTGACGGACCTCGGGCGGATCGACGTCTTCCCTGAGCGTGACGGCTCCACCTCGGGCCTCCCGTTGAGTCGGAAATCGGCGCTTGTGCCACAGGCCGTGGCACGTGACAGGGAAACCTGACGCTGCCGATGGCCGGCCGGGTTTCCGGATGCCTCAAGGAGCGGAGGCTCGCCGCCGGATCGGGCCGCGGTACGATGGACGTCGCGCCCCCGTAGCTCAGTGGACAGAGCGAGGCCGTCCTAAGGCCTGCGTCGGCGGTTCGAGTCCGTCCGGGGGCGCTCCGCCCCACACAGCGCGATCCGCAGCTTCGGCCGCCCCGGCGAGGAAGAACGGCCGAGCGGGGCCGGTCCGGACCACCCTGGCGACCGCCCGGTCGCTGGTCTCCACTCGTTCAACGAGCATCGCGACCAACTCTCGCAGCTTCTCCCAAAACCTCCAGGCCACGCCTGCTGGTCACATTGCCACGGTAGACCTCCCCGCGCCGCCAGAGGTCCTTGACCGCGTTCTTGGTCCAGGCCCTGACCGTCCGGTGCGGAACACCTTCGGCGTTGAGCCGGTCGGCGATGTCCGAGAACGGTCGCCGCGCGAGTTCCCGGAAGACCCGCCGGATAGTCTCGGCTTCCTCGGGGACGACTTCGAGGGACCGCGGGTGGACGATCTTGCCCGCCTCATCCCGGGCCGTCCGGTAGCCGAACGGGTCGTTTGCCGCGATGCCCGCCGTCCTCGAAGGTCCGCCGCATCATCGCTTTCATCCGCTCGGAGTCGTTGTCGCGCTGGAACTGCGCGGCCGAGACGAGCATGTTGAACATGAACCGCCCAACCGCCGTGTCAAAGCGCGAGTTGGGGAGGTTGCCGGCGAGCAGGACGATCTGACGCCGCTCTAGTGTTTCGGCACGGAAGTGACTAGACCGTTGTGCTGATCGCAGCTACGATGCATCACATGGCCCATCCACCCGCGCCCCAGCTGGTCGTCAGCCCATCCGAACGAACGGCCCTGGATCACCTGGTCCGGGCTCGCACCACCGAGCAGCGGTTCGTCCAACGGGCGCGGATCGTGGTCCGTGCCGCCGAGGGCGTCGCGAACAAGCGGATCGCCGCCGAGCTCGGCGTCACCCTCATGACGGTCCTGCTCTGGCGGCGTCGCTTCGAGGCCGACCGGCTGGCCGGCCTGCGCGATGCGCCCCGCCCCGGCCGCCCGCCGACGTACTCGCGCGAGGAGCGCGACCGGGTGATCGCCCTGACCCTCGAGCCACCGCCCGATGGCACGACTCACTGGAGCGCCCGGCGGATCGCTCGGCGGGTCGGCATGTCGATCACGACCGTCCAGCGGATCTGGGCCGAGGCGGGTCTCAAGCCCCACCGGGTCGAGACGTTCAAGTTCAGCACCGACCCGCAGCTCGAGGCCAAGGTCCGCGACGTGGTCGGGCTGTATCTCGACCCGCCCGAGCGGGCGATCGTCCTGTCGGTCGACGAGAAGACCCAGATCCAGGCGCTCGATCGGACCCAGCCGATGCTGCCGCTGCGCGCTGGTGACGCCGAGCGGCGGACCCACGACTACAAGCGGAACGGCACGACGAGCCTGTTCGCGGCACTCGAGGTCGCCACCGGCAAGGTCACCCAGGAGGCTCGGGCCCGCCACACCGGTGACGACTTCCTCGCCTTCCTGCGCCGGATCGACCGGGTCTATCCCGACCACGACCTGCACGTCGTCCTCGATAACGTCAGCAGCCACAAGACGCCGGCCGTCCGGGCGTGGCTCGACCGTCATCCGCGGATCACCTTCCACTTCACGCCGACCTCGGCGTCGTGGCTCAACCAGGTCGAGACGTGGTTCAGCGTCCTCACTCGCCAGGCCATCCGGCGGGGCAGCTTCGGGAGCGTCAAGGAGCTGATCGCGCTGATCGACCGCTTCACCGCCAACTGGAACACCGGATCGACCCCGTTCGTGTGGACGAAGACCGCCGACGAGATCCTCGCCAAGGCCGTCCGCAAGGATCGGCCGATCAGCGAATCGCGACACTAGTTCGTCCCTGAGGTTTGCCATGAGCCGGACGTTCCGGGCGAGGCGGGACAGGTCGTAGACCGCGATCCCGGCAACGTCACCGTCGCGGAGCCGCCGGAGGAGGAGCTGGTATCCCTCGCGGCCGTCAGTCGCCCCGGAGTTGTGGCCGCCCGAGTCGCGGATGACCTCGACATCGACACCCGGCGGAAGGAGGCCGCGAGCAACGGCCTCCTGGGTTTCGTCAGAGACGTCCGCCGCGGTTGCCGTCTTATAGCTGCGCCGCACGTAGACGAGGTACGTGCTCACGCTTCGCTCCCGTCAACACGGGAAGTATCGTCCTGGACCGCGGAGGGCCGAGCCGGGCGCGGGCGCCGTGCCTGGGGATTGACACTGACCGGAGCCGCCGGAGCGGGCTCGGCCGCCGCCTTCTTCTGCGCCGAGTGCAGCTTCGCGTCGTGGCCCGGGATGAACATTGAGCGCTTGCCCTTCGGAACCCGCCGCATCCGCACGCGCACGGATCGCGGGGCGGCTCCGTCACCGTCGTCACCGGTGCCTTCGTCGCCGTTGCCATGTCTCGATCCTTTCCCTGATCGCCGGCCGAGCGGCCGGCCTGGAAAAATCGAAACAGGCGGCAAACGGCCGCACAATTTCCCGGACGCGGGCGACGGTGCTCCAGGACAACGGTCAGTCCCGATCCAGAACCGATCCCGGGCGTAGCGACGGATGACATCGTTCATCGAGGGACGTGACGTGTCCGTCAATCAGCATGCGCCAATGTCACCAGCCGCGCGTCGGACGGAATTGAGAGACACCGCCCGGGATACGGTCCGGACGGTGCCTGAACGTCTGTTGAGGGATGACCCCTCGCTGGCTGGACTAGTTGATGGTGCCGCACGAGACGGGTAGCTCGGCCTCGAGCGGGATGCCCATTCCGAGCGACGAGATCGCGCCATCGTAAGCACCGCTCTCGTTAAGATCTGCTCCGTGGATCACGACGTGCAGGTTGGCGATGTCCTTCGCGACAGCCTTGGGGATCGTGAACGTTCGGGTGTAATCGATGTGTCCGCTCTCGTCGGCCTCGACGGCCACTTCCAAGTTGAACGCGGCTGCGGCGCTGGTATCGCCCGTGGTCGAGAAGGTCACGACGACCGGACCGTAGGCCGGCAGACCGTCGACCGTATCGATGAACCCATCGCCGTTCTTATCAGCACTGCTGTTGGGGCAGTCGTTCTGCGCTCCGATGACGCCGTGGATGTGCATCAGGTGGCGCAGATTCGGGCTCAGGCCGGACGCCGTGATGTGGGCCGTAAGCTTCTTGCTTTGAAGCTCGAGGGTGGCGGTACCCGTCACGTTCAGCCCGGAGCCCGACGCGGTATGCGGGACCGGCGTCGTATTGGCGATGAATGTGCCGGAAGCGGCGAGGACGGGCCCGGCGGCGACAGCGAACGACGCGGCGAGGACGAGTAGGGCGCCCGCGATGCGCTTGGTTCCGAATTTCACTTGTGATCTCCTCCATACATAGGACTTGCCAGCTGCATTTGCGCCCGGCGTCCAGTCCAAACATGGGTGCGAGATCGTCGGCCAGGCGGATGGCCCTTTTACCTTGCAGAGTCATCCCAGTCGGCGTTCCCTCGCCGAAGTCCCGCTGCTCGGAAGGGGTTGGCATCGCAAGTTGGCACGGCTGGATGAGTGGACGGCAGGGTCCGCCGGCCGCCAGTCCCTGCGCCAGCGTCGACCGACTGCGGCCGGATCGGCTTGGGCGGGGGAGGAGGCGTCTCGTCGGCCTGTTCCCCAGGGCGAAGTGCACTGCGGAATGCGTCGTTGAAGTTCTTGCTCACGGTTCCTCCTGTGGGGCGTCGGTGGTTCGCGTCGGTTCGGGGACCCGTCAAGCGCGGGACCCACGCACTCAGCGGATCTGGCGTCGCTCCTCTACCGGGAGGGCCGGCCTGTCACCAGCCTCACGCACCCGCGCGCCCATGACCTTCCCCATGTGCTCGTCCCAGTAATTCACGGACCAGCCACCGTGCGCGAAACCGCCGCTGTCGTCTTCGCCAGGTCCGCCCGGGGCCTGCATGACCCCGTCGAGGGTCAGGAAGGTGCTTACGATCAGCTTTCTCATTGCTCGTGTCCTTTCGAATCGGATCTCGGCTCGAGTCGACCTCGCCGCAAGACAAGACTGCCCGGCGGAGCAAGAGTCATCGCGAAGAGCCAGGCGTCGATGTACTCGGCCGATTCCTGCCGCAGGCTGTCGCGTACACCGCCGACCGTGGACACCCGACCGAGACCGCGTCACTCCATCGGAGCGGTCATCCGCTGGAGGTAGACGAACGACAATGACTCAGGTGGAGTGGGTGCTGGATTCCGACCCGCCCGTGGGAGCACGCCGACCGGCCCTTCTTCGAGGGCCAGGTGGAGCCGTGCGGGTCGCGATGCGGATCGACTTCTGATGGTGCACCGGCTCACCAGGGCGCAGGCTCGGCGGATTGCCGTGCGTGCTCAGGTGCTCGACGCGACTCCGCCGACGGATTTGGTGTCTCTCGTGGAGCGGCTGACGATGCTGCAGATCGACCCGACCGCGGCGATCGCGCCGAGCGCGGACCTCGTCGCCTGGAGCCGCCTCGGCTCGTCATATCGGCCCGCCGACCTCAAGCAGGCGCTCGAGCAGGACCGGACGCTGTTCGAGTTCACCGCGGTGGTCCGGCCAGTCCGCGATCTGGGCCTGTACCTTGCCGGCGCCCCTGAGCGGCCGTCCTACCAGCAGTCTCGCGACTGGCTCCGCGACAATGACCGCTTCCGCCGCGACGTCCTCGACCGGCTCGCAGGCTCCGGGCCCCTGACCTCGCGCGACATCCCGGACACCTCGGTCGTGCCGTGGCCCTCGAGCGGGTGGACGAAAGACCGCAACGTCACGCAGATGCTGGAGATCCTGATGATGCGTGGCGAGGTGGCAATCGCCGGGCGCGTCGGGCGGGAGCGGCTCTGGGACATCGCGGAGCGGGTGTACCCATCCGATGTCGACGTGCCGTCCGTCGAGGATGCGGCTCGGATGAGGAACGAACGGCGGCTCGCCTCACTGGGGATCGCGCGGCGCAAAGCGAGAGAGACGCCGGTCGAGCCGGTCGACGTGGGCGAGGCCGGCGAGCCGGCCGCGATCGAGGGGGTGAAGGGAGAGTGGCGGGTGGACCCGGCCGCGCTCGACGGCGCGTTCGACGACGCGTTCGAGGGACGGACGGCGTTGCTGTCCCCGTTCGACCGGCTCATCCACGACCGGGTCCGCGCCATGGAGCTGTTCGACTTCGAGTACACGCTCGAGATGTACAAGCCCGCGGCGAGCCGCCGCTGGGGCTATTACGCTCTCCCGATCCTCCACGAGGACCGGCTGGTCGGGAAGGTCGACGCCGCCGCCGACCGAAAGGAGTCTGTGTTGCGAGTCAACGCCATTCACGAGGACGTCGGGTTCACCCGCTCGATGAGGTCAGCGGTGCAGGCCGAACTTGGCAACCTGGCCTCATGGCTCGGCCTCGTTGCGGTCGAGTCATCCGGCGGTCGTGGGTCGACGCATGGTGGCAGACGGCCAAGCACACGAGAGGAGCGACATGGCTGAGCATTCCGCACCGATCATCCTGGTTCCGGGCTTCTGGCTCGGCGCGTGGGCCTGGGACGAGGTTGCCGAGACGCTGCGCGCCGACG
>JAABUS010000373.1_pt1 | contig 114537 bp, 46 predicted proteins | sample 5560161 | NCBI WGS metagenome assembly JAABUS01 (sample SAMN10711885, study PRJNA513376) | rock metagenome | isolation source: Antarctica rocks | place: Antarctica: Victoria Land, Trio Nunatak nord | collected 2016-01-04
GTCTATTTAAATCGTCCCTAAATATATAGTTTATTAAAGATTTCGTTAATAATCTTCCGGCTCTTATTTCTTATAGGATAAATATATACTATTTTAAATACTTTATCTTCCTAGTCGGCGCGAAGTAATATACGTATTTATTTATTTTCTAGAATATTAATAAAGCCTCCTTTTATCTAAAGTATAAAGAATTAATTAATAATCTTTATTAACTCCGGTTATTTACTATAAATAATAATACCGTTTAAGAGGATATTATTCTTTACCGAAATAATTATTTTTATTAATAGAATAGAAGACCGGGAATTAATTAAATTCTTTATATCTTTACTCTCTAAAAACTATTTAAGAAGTAATAAATTAATACTAGTAGTTACTATACTATTAAAAGCGTTTTTAATAAAAGTTTCTTTATACTCTTATAGAGGTCTTTATATAACGAGCTCCCGAACGTCGTTATTACCTATAATAATACTATAGTAATTATTAAATTAAACCTCGACTACTTAGCCTAACTTTATATTCCTAGAGATTTTAATATATTTATCCGTTTTATTCTTTATAAGTATTAATTTTATTCTATTATTAACGATTCCGGTAAAGAGGTATAGATTAGTATCTACTAGTTTAAAGAAATAATCTCGTACTAGTAGATTAAATTTATAGATATCGATAATTACTATAGTTTATAGGGGGATAATTTTTATTTTCGTAGTATATATTAACTAGTTCATATTTATACTTCTTAAATAAACGTCGATAAGGTACTTTATATCGTAGCTACCGATATAAATTATTTACCGAGACATTAATATATTTATCTCTTTAGGGGCTATAACGTCTATATTAATAAATATACCTACTTTAAAATTATCTATAATATAGACTTTCTTAGGGGCGGTTTCGGTTATTATTTTATTACTACTTTTATCTTTCCTAAGGAAATATAAAGAGGTAACGATATATTTAAAAATAATATAATAGTTAATACTAATACCGGTAATTTAGAATAGGGTTACTATAATATAGATTCTAACTTTTAAAAAGAAATATATTATAAATTTATAATTAGTATCTTTATAGCTCTTTTTTATTTTAATTCTAGAGTTTAGGCCGATTCGAATACCGGTATATTAATACTTCCTAAGTATTTATCGTATTCCCGTATTTTTAGAAGAGTCGTAGTTTAATTTAATAATAGACTTTTATTTTAGTAATTCGTTATTCGTTTTAATTTAGTAATAGGTTTTTATATTCTTATTTATTACTAAAGATTATTTACTCTTCTAAATAGTATTTATAATTAAATATTTAGGGTAGGAGACTTTAGTAGGGTTCTTATCTAAACTTTAACTTCTAAAGTATATATATAATACGTTTTTAGAAAAGAACGACTCTTTATATATATAATACTCGACCTATTTAAGCGTATCGATAATAGTCGTTTAATAACTAGTTATTTCGTTTTATTTATTATAATAATCGTTTTACTACTAATCCTAACTTTATTTATTAATATAATTAATATTAGGCGTAGATTACTCTTTTATTTATAACTCTATAATATTATCTTTTTAAGAATAGTCTTTTTATACTTTAATTTTATAATAAATAATTATATATCTAAAGAGTATTTATTATTACCCGAAATAATTAGGATTATAACTACCGGTTATAGGCCCGCGGTTTTCTTAGCGCGGTTAAAAGTTAGGACGATTTCTATTTTTAGGAGGGAAAGGTATATTTCTAGTACTATTAATAATAATTTATAATTAAATAAGTAGCGGTTAAATTTAATAAAATTACTACTATATTTAAATAATATTTAATATATTCTAATAAACTAGATTAATAAATTAATAAAAAATAGCTTAAAATAACTAGTTCTATTATAACTAGAACTAGTTAGGTTATTAATAATTCTACTAGTCTTATTATAAACTCTTTAATTTAAAAGGCGGTAGAGGCCTAGTTATTTTATTACTTTATATTATTCCTAGCTAGGCTTCTTCCTTAACGTTAAATAAATTAAGGAATTTATTTAATAAAATACTAGGTTTAAACGGATTAATAAAACATTTAAAATTAAAACTAATATAATTATAGATTATAAATATTTATTAATATACGCTAGGAATATCGGCGGCTTTAGTTAAATTAAATATTTTATTTATATACTACCTAGGCGTCTTATTAATACGTATTTAAATAAATCTATATTTATTAAATTAAAGTTTATATATAGTTTCTAGTATTTTTATTTTAAATTATTTAATAAAACGACCTATTTATTTGAAACTAGCGAAGGTATATATTAATACCTTAATATTAATATTTAATTTATTCGAGAACTATTTAAAGACTACTCTTTTAAGATATAAAAATAAAAACTTTCGTACCTCCTCTTCGCTATACTATTTAATTATATCGTTAACGCGATCCTTAAAATCGAAAACGTTTTTATATATAATATATTTTCTTAAAGTAAATAAATTATCCTTTTTATCGCCTTTAAAATCGAAGAATTTAATCTCTTCGAGTTTTAATTTATTCTAGGCGCTTACCCTAATATTAGTATTATTTTAACTAGTTAAATTATTTACTTTTAATAAATTTTAAAGTTCTATTAAGTCTTTCTTTATTTTAATTACTAATTTGATAATAAAGACCTAAATTTCTAGCGATTCTATAAATTATATTATTTATTCGGAATTTATAGTAGGTTATTTAGGCTCGGGAGGAGTTATAATTTCTTTATTTTTAAATTCATTCTCTAAAGGTTACTTTCTTTATAAATATTAATATAGCTCTTTAATATCCCTTCGGAAGGTATTAATAAATAGTATTATAATTATTTTATTAATAACCTAAAGTAGTTATATAATAGGTTATTTAAACTTAATATACTCCGAGAGATTATTATTAAACTATTTCGTTTTCCGGCCCCTCTTTAATAAATACTAAAGAGGTACTTTAATAGGAGGATAAAAAAACTATATAATTATCTAAATAACTACTCGTCTAATATTAAAAATAATTTTTACTTATTTTAGGATATATTTATTTAATAATAAGAATTTTTATAAATAAAAAGTAAAATTAATTATAATAAAATTTAGTTAAATTTCTTCTAGGGTAATAACTAAAATAATAATTAATAATTAATATTAAAAGTAGTAATACTAGGCGAATAATAAAAGTAGTATTAAAAGACTAATATTCTAATATTCTTTTTCTATAACGGAAGCGTAAAAGATATAACTAGTAATATATTTACTAGGCTAGATATTTACTTAATAGGTAATTTATTAAAATAAATAACTATATTAATAAAAAGGAAATAAATAAAGAGACGTTCTAAATACTCAATTTAATATTTACTATAAATACTCTAAATAAAAAGAGTATTAAATAAGTTATTTTAATAATTTAATAAAGAGCTTAGAAGTATTTATTCAAGATAATAAGGTATAATATAAAAATACTAAATAAATATAATATAAATAAGGCTCGCTATCGATACGGAGTAAGTTATTTTAAATATAGTAGTTAATAAAGAGTATATTAGTCGTTTTAGGGGTTATTTTACTATTTATAACTAGTATAATCGTTTTTACTAATATAGAAAAGATATAGTTCTACGTTAATATCGCCGTTACTACTATTTAATAAAGGGTTAATATAATAGTAAATAATATAAAAGATATTAATTATTCTATAGAGGATTTAGTTTTAATATATTAAAATCTTAGTATTACTTTAGTCTCGATAGAGCTAGCGGTAGGGCTCAGCCCGTCGTTTTAATTAATATTTATAGTAATACTTTTACTAAAGTCTACCCCGTGATAATATCTTAACGTAACTATATCGATAGTATATTATTTTTAGATTTTTTTAAAGTATTAAATAACCTTAAAAGAGTTTATAAAATCTTATTATTTAGATATTTTTTAATATAGTATTAATAGGCGAGTAGAGAGTAATATATTTAATTTATAAGACTCGGGTATACTCGTAGAGTTTTAAATATAAAGTTAAATTATCCGTAGAGTTTTATAAATAATATTAAAAATTTATTCTAATAATATAAACTATTTATTCTATATTTAATCTATATATTTACGCCCTCGTTTCGTTTTTAAACTAGCTAGTTAATTCTTTAATAACTTTAGCGAGATTATTTAATTTAGAATAATTACTTTAAATAGTTATAACGCGCTCTTAAATTAAGAACTCTTTAATCTCTTTACTAAATTTACGTCCTAGCTTTAATAATACTTTTAATTTTAACTAATCCTATTTCTTAAAGCCGTAGATATCTTTTAGATAATATAATTTATAATTTACTTTTTTATATATTACCTTAATAATATCTTATTTATTAAAATTCCTTAAGAGTTATTAGTTAAAATATATTTTCCTAAATTTACCCGAATCGCTATAGGCCTATACCGGGCTATTTATTAAAATCTTATTTAAGATCGGTTTATTAGTTATTAATAAATAAAATATTATCTTTTTTAAACTACCTAAAGTTATATTAATAAAAAGAGACTAAACCGGTTATAATAGTTCTAATTAAGAAAAATATTATTAAAATAATTAAAATAACTAAGATTAAAAATAAAACTAAATATATATAGAGATAATTTAATCGTTTAAATAATACGTCGGTTAATATAGAGAGTACTATTATTACTCTATAAACGGTTATTATTAATAAAGTAGAACGGACTAAACTATTAATAATAGTAAGGCTTTATATAACCCTACCGCTATTAATCCTACTAATTATAGTATAATTATAATTAGTATCTACGCCTTTTATTCTTTTATCTTTTATTCTCTTTTCTTCGCTTTATCCTTATCTTTCTTCTATTAAATTATATAAGCGCGATCCTAGCGTTTAATAAACCTAGTTTATATATAGTCGGGTAGTATTTTTATAAATACCCCGAGTCTTTTCTTAATTAAAATAGAGTTTTATTAAATAATATCTATAGTAGAAAATAGGAAATATTTATTATTAATATTATCGGGCTCGAAAGGCTACTAGTAATAGCGCGTATAATTAAAATAAAATTATATATCGTAACGCTATCGTTTTATTAATTAATAGTTATAATATTTATATTATTTCTTTATAGCCTTTTATTCTAAAGCCTTCCTCTTTTATTTAACGATAATATTATTCCTATTTTTATATTTTTTCTTATTCTTCGTTTTATTACCCTTCTTTATTTTAATTTAAGAGTTAGTATTTATATATAATAAAAAGAATAAAAAGGAGGCGCTAAAGGCGTCGTTATTAAATATATTTTTATTTATATTATAATTATACTTTTTAATTATCTCGTCTTTAAAAGAGTTAAATAATAATTTAATAAAAGATTTAGTCTTATTATTATATATATAATTAATTTTAATTACTACTCTCTTTTTCTTTTCTTTATTTATTTAAAATATTATTAATTTATAAACTTTTTCCTATAAATTAAAGTCTTTATATTTATATAATATATTTTTAAATAGGCTAGTATCAAGTAATAGACTATAAATAAACTAGGTTATTAATAGTTTATAAATATAGTTTAATTTATTAATAATAAGTTGATTCCTAGAGTCTATAGAGTTATAAACTAGTATATAACTAGTACTAAGGGCGCGCTAGTCCCGATTAAATATAAGATTTAGTATTTCGTAATAATATATTTATAGAAAACGAAAAAGGGCGACGCTCACGTCGTATATAATAATATTCTAATATAATATAATATATATTTATCCTATACTTTATAGCCTCTATAGTAAATACCTAGTAATATAGAGGTATAGATATAATAGAGTAGGAAAAATAAAATAAAGTATAGTAAAGTACTCTCGTAAAAGATTTAATATAAATAACTAGTACCCCTACTCTAAGACTAAAAAGTCGAATAGCGAAGTCTTTATATTTAAAACTTTTCTTTACGGCGCGTTAACCGGATTAGGTCTAGTTTAGAAGAATCGAATTTACCCTAATAAATAGACTAGATAGTAATATTAATTCGGGCCTAGTATACTAGGGTATATATAGGAGCCATAGCGGGGTTTATACTAAATCGATATAATTAATTAATATATAACTCGGGGTATATAGTCGTCGCTACTATAAAATATAATATAAATAACTCTATTATTATTAATAGAGGAAGGGTTATAACTCTAGTTTACTAGGCTAGTAAAATAAGAAGTCGATAATTTAATAACGTTTATCTACGAATAAAGGCCCAACTAAGGGTTTATTTACTCGTCGGTAGTAGAGTATACTAGCTAAGTAATTAGTTTAGGAAATAACTCTAGTTATTACTCGACGCCGGTATACTACACTAGGCCGAATCGTCGATCTAATTTAATATTTAATATATTGGAAAATAGGGCCATGAGACTACTAAGGTTATATATTTATTTAATAGAGAAACCGGGAATAAACGGTGTATTTTAGCGAGTAATTATAATAGATTACTTATTGAAAGGGTTTAGAGATTCTACGGTTTATAGGGTACGAAACGTTATAAATAAACGATTTTAATATTAAGATAAATAGGGGCCTTATTTCTAGAGCTAGATAAACGGAAATAACTAGATAATAAGACTATTTTACTATTACTACTATATTATTAAATAATAGACTATAAATAGGCTAGGCTATTAATAATTTATAAATATAATTTAATTTATTAATAATAAATTAATTCCTAGAGTTTATAGAGTTATAAATTAATATATAGTTAGTACTAAAGGCGCGCTAGTCCCGATCAAGTATAAAGTTTAGTATTTCGTAATAATTAAAATAATTTATTATCGTTATAACGCGGATTAAAATAATATAATATTTTTTTTCTCTAAATCTTTACCTCGACCTTTTTAATAATAATAATATTAAAATTATAAAAGTTAAATTTATTCGATATAATCGTTTTTAACTAGATTTCTTTCTCTTTTTATAAAATACTCTATAAAATAATAAAGTATATTAATAGTAGTATTTAAGTTTCCGATTAAATTAAAATAAATAACTCTTTTAAGGTCGCGTTTTATTAAACTCTTAATAAAATAATAGTAATAGGAGCTCGTTTAGGAGCTTTATTACTCTTTTTAGAGATAGAAACTTTCTTCTTCTTCGATAAGGGTATATAAACCTAGTTAATAATATAATCGGCCGCTTTTATATAGTAGGAAGGGTTTTTTCGAGGAGCCTTACGGTTACGGGAGGGTATTATAATTTAAGAGGGTTATGGCTGTGTATAGCTTTAATTTACCTTAATTAGGAACGATTTAGGGTGGTAGCGAGGTTTATAGGGGTAATGGGAGAGCAGATAGTTCGCGCATACAATTTTCTATGGGGCGGCCATCGGCACTCGGTAAAATTTGAAAATCGTTTTATCATTATTGGAATAGGGGTAAGGAATTCAGCCACTCAGCAGCTAAGATCGCTTCCAAGCACAAAGGTTCTCTCTGCGAGTACTCGTGAATGGGTCTATAGAGAACATTTGGCGTGAAAGGGGACCTTGCGCTTATATATCATTTGCAAGGTTAGGTTGAGTCCTTTCGTGGCTGTCGGTCCGTAACAACTGCCTGCTCGTAGTATGAAAACGCATTTAGAGCTCATGGAGTTATCGACATCGAAACCATACAGCTCGGACGCAATTAGCAAGGCTGTCACACAAAAGGAATATAGCGCCTACGACGGACAAACTTTCCGACTACTACCTATTGACGCAATGTCGACTCGCAAAAACAGCATGAGCTACTCCGCTATGATGATAATTGCATAAGTGTTGGCGACTTCCGGCACACGTGGATATTATGGCGAAGTACTACAACTTGAACTGCAGCCTCGTTCTTCTCGCTTCGAGACTTCACTCTTCCTTCCTGCACTTCCAATTCGGCGATCCTTTCCGCGACCCTTGATGCCCTTGTTGCTGTTTTTGTAGAGGCTAGAGAAATACTCCCAAAGATCTTTGTCTGTCTCAGAAATGGCCTCCCCTTCATGCAGTGAAGCAAATTTCATCGTCAGCACTCGAAGTATCTCCGGGTGAAACTTATTCTGATGGGCCTAACAGCAAGTTAGAGCGACCCATGGTAGCATGTGCTTCGATTCTCTCATACCTTCAGATTGCCTAGCTGCGTGAATCTCTTCGCACACCCTTCGAGTCTGCAGGAATATGGTTTTATTCGCTCATGCACGATTCTGTGGGCTTGCACGTTGCCACGTTGGGCGAATCGTCTACCACAGTGGTCACAGGAATAGGGGCGCTCGCCAGTGTGACGGCGCTCGTGTGTCTGCACTCGATTAACACGGGCATACGTCGAGGTACCTCTGGTACATGGACTGACCTTGAGATTTCCCAGCTGAGAAAAGCGCTGTCCACAACTTGTCTCTTTGCAACGCTAGGAATATAGCGTTAGTACTGCCCTTTCCTATTTGCCTGTATGGGACTCTTACGTATGGTTTGTACCCCGTGTGTGCTCTCATGTGTATTTCGAGATGAGTTTTCTGGGTGAAGACCTTTGCACACGGCTGTATCTTGCATGGGTATCTTCTCTTCGCTTTGGATGGGCTTCGATTGGTGACACTCGTTGCAGATGAACAAGAGTCACTGCTGGTGCTTCCGCTGCTGGGAAGAAACTCCGTAGAGGACTGAGGTTGATGCGATGTTCTCTTCACCTTCGATTGAATGGCCCTCATCAACGTGTCCACATCGGTACCAAGACCTTCTCCTTCTGCGTAGCCTGGGACCTCAACATCTTCAGCTGTGTGGAGGCCAAAGTCGAAATCCAATGTGTCTTGCGAAGTCGCTTCGATTTTTATCGATGGGCTGTTTGATGATTCGAGGTCTGGAATTTCATGTCCCGACCATTGGATGTTGAGGGTTGCATCCTCTGGGTAGGCAGTTGGGTAATGCCCAAATATTTGCTGCGGGGATACGTTCGTTCCATAGCTGGTGCTGCGCCCAGCATACCTATGTCCAGTATCATAATTGGAGCTCATCGAATTATATATCGTTGGATAGGTGAACAAGGGGTTTGCGAATGGCGACGAGCCCAAACCCAAGCTTGATGCTGACATTGCGTCTTGGGCAGCATGACGCTGGTGGCTAAAATCAAGAGCTGTCATGTCCGCTGCGTTCATTTGTAGCCGTGTAATAAGGATGCCGTCGCTGGCAGCACTGGGTTTGCTTCTGAGGCAGATGATCCTGATCGACGTATACCAACGATTCTTCAAGTCGGTCAAGTGATGCTCGTTGATGGTAGGTCTCTCATCCTGTGCTTGACTGGCAGAAAAAGCGTCTCGGTTGCTTTACTCTCAATGTCTAGAGAATGGCCTATCAAAGCATCCACGGAATGACTTATGCTTGCAGAGAAAGGCAAGAGTCAAGAAGAGTGCACGAAGAATTCAAGAAGACCTCAAGAGGGGATACAGGGCTCAATAGCACCAGATATAAATCTCACAACATAGCGAAATAAGCCATGACGCCTCCCAGGAAGCCATAGGCTCCTTATCAAACGAAGGCACAAAGTCTAGGATGGCAAAGACAGGAATGCCATTACCTGAGAGAACTCAGACATGGACACTGTGAAGAAGGCGCACCTAGTTGATGGATTAGGAACAAGACTCCGCGAAGGCGGATTAGAGGTGGGGAAAGCACAGCAGAACAGCAGGTTCAAACGAAGAACGATCTGACAAGGCACGGAGCGAGCGGAAAGATGAGTTTAGCTCCTTTATGGAAAGGGTGGTTATCTGCAACCGGTGAAAGTGCATGAGATGCCGCGGATACCGCTTCAAGTAAGAGCTGCGTCTAAAGAAGTAGATTGGTCGGCAGATTGTTGTAAGAGTGGGGGCAGAGGTGGTTTTGGCCACACCATCTCGGTAGATCAATTCTAGATTGGGGCTTTTTTGACAAATCCCATGGCAGATATCTTATCAGCAATGGCTTTAGTGATGTTTGACGTTAGGTGATCAGCGATGACATATAGCCTGCTCTCACCATTCTCAAAAACCGCTGAATGCTTGAATGTTTGAGTTTTTAGTGTCGAGAATTTTGAAGCCTCGTGCGGGCTAGAGATTATGGTGCATGAAAGCTGCGAAAAGTGATTGGTGGAGTATCTGGCATAATTTGGCCCCAGCAAAGCAATGCAGAAATCGTGCCTGCAGGCTCTGATGGAGGCAATGACTCAATGTAAGACCGTAGAACATAGGAATGGCTTCAATTGAGAGGCGCCACCAGGCGCTTGGCAGAATTCAAATCCCGCTTGTCATTTGTCTTTCGCCCTCGCCACATAATCGTCAAGGTTGGGCCCCTAAGATAGCCCCTAAGCTGCCCCTAAGCGAGCTGGTAACATAAAGTGTAATTAGGCTTGATTCTAGGCGCTATGGATATGTTCCGGGGGCGGCTCCGGGGCAGCCCTAGGGCCCACCTTGACAATTGTTTTGGCTAGGGCGTGACCGAAATACAAGCGAAACGGGGACCTTCTATTGCTAAGTGGGCGCACTACAGCTAGTACTAGGTCATTAGGGGTTACCTCATCCGCTGATCTCCGCCACCTAGTACTATTCTATAGTAGTAGGAATCAGAGACGCGAGGAGTAAATAAATAAACTAATTTATTAAGTTTAGTTAAAAATAAAATATTACGACTATTTTATTCCTATCTTTTTATATATTTTATTATCGCTAGCTTTATACCTCCCTCCTTCTCTCTCTATTAATATTATTATTACTAATATTACCGTCGCTATAGTTTTTTTTAAATTTAATAATATCGTTATCGCCTTTATTATTACTACTCTTATCGTAGATATCGTTATCTTTTTAATAAAACGCGCCCGCCGTAAAAAATTCTTTTTAAATTAAGTTATATTTATAATTCTTTAAATACCTAACGATATCGTTATATAATAATAATATCTTTTCGTCTCTACTTCCGAGTTAATTAAATAGAATCGGGCGGAATTTCTTTTATATTAACTATATATCGCTAACGTATAGTATAAATACGCGAATAATTTAAATTAAAAAGAATATATTTTGATAAAGTATTATAAATACCTCTTTACTTTTATTATTAAAAGAGAGAGGCGTTATAAAAGTAAAAGAATATATAAAAAGTAGTCGCGCGCTTCTAATACTTATAGGATAAAATTAAAACTAGTTAAATACTATTTAATTAAATAAGTAACTAAATCGAAAGAATTTTTCTTCGACTACGTCGAAATATACCTATATAAAACTCGGGGTAGTAGCGATAGCGAGATTTATAAAGAGTATAATTATACTCTTAATCTCTCAAATTTAATTAAGATTAATTTTAGTATTTTAAATACTCTAGCCTATAAAGTAGAATAAAGCTATAAAGTTACTACTATTAAAAATAATTTAATCGTTATAAAATATACTATTAATTATTAAATTCTCTACGATATTAATAGCGCTTATATTACGTTAAAATATATTTATAATACTAGCGCTAGCTAGAAGATAGTAAACCCCGATATTAAAATTCGAGGGAATAGAGTTAAATAAATATAATAATAATAACGATATTTATAAAAGAGGTAATAAACTAGTAATAATATTATTAATATTACTACGTAGTATAAATATAATAAAATAACGTTTTTTACTACTATTTAAGTAAATTTAAATAAAATTATTATTTTACTTTTACTTTATTATTAATTAATTAATTTTCCTAGAATATCTACAAATTTTTATACGTCGCGGTTATCTAGTTATTATAGATTCTATTTATAAAACTAACTATTTAGGGTAGTTTTTATTTACTATTATAATACGCGATAAGAGTAATTTTTATATCTTATATACTAACTTCCTAAATATATATAAAGACGGTAATATCATAGTTATTACTTTAAAGTAAATTAAAAAATAATATTACTTCTATAGAGATTAGAAGTTACACTATTTCATTACCGATAATTTAATAATTAAATAACGCGTAGTCAAATTTACTTTTCGGGGTCTTATTAACGGCGAGACGGAGATAAACTATTTCCTTTATTATATTCATTTAGAATATACTCTTCGGCGAATTCTAAATTCTAAAAAATATACTAAAAACTTTAGGTACCTCTATAAAGTCTTATATATATACTATATTAAAACTAGTTATAAAGACGAAATTAGAGCGGCTCTCCGCGCTACGCCCTTAAAGAAATAAAGATATATTAAGAAAAAATAATAGAATATATACGAAAAAGAAATATACTACGCCCGTTAATACTCCTATTTTCTCCTATAATATATATCGATAAATAGGGTTAAATCCTAGTATACCTCTATTAAAAAATATATTATTATTAATTAATTTAATTTCAGTCTTATTAAAATAGTTAGTTATATCGCTTTTATTATTTAAAAGTAGTAAAAACGTACCTAGGATTAAATTACTAGAGTATATCTATTCTAAAGTACTAAATACTCTAAATATCTTAATTTAATACTATTTCTAGTTATTATTCAAGAGTTATTAATCGAATAACTTTATTTAGTTAAAAAATAATCGAATAAAATAAAGTTATTTAAAATAAACTCGATGAGAACGAGTTAATATATACCTATTTATTCCACTATCAATATTAACTACTATATCGTTATATTTAATAATAGTATATTCTATTCGATATAATTCTCTTAGAGTAATAGGTAGAATAGATAATTATATTTAAAAACTATAAATTTACTATTTATAAAAATACTCAAAAGATTTTAGTATTAAAGTACTATAACGATATTAAAGACGACGTCGATATAAAATACCGTCTAAAGGTACGAGAAATTCTAGAAAATATTAAAAACAAATATTATAAAGAAGAGAAATATTTATTCTCTACCCTTAAAATTAGAAACACCGCTATATCCTCCTAGATAAATAACTTTAATTTTATTATTATATTAATTAAATAAAAAGCCGTTAACGTGATTATATCGAAGTTAATAATAGAAATTATAATAACGAAAACTATAATAATAATAATTACGATAGTAGTAACTTTAATAGAAACCTCTTAAGTAATTATAAAAGAGGAGGACTATATATAAAAATAGAACAATATATAAAAATAGAACTATATATAAAAATAGGATTATATTTATAAGGATCTCCTATTAAAGAAGGAGTAAATAGAGGGAATAAATTATAAATAACCTCCGTTAATTAAAAACTATACCGACTAGCTACCCTAATATAAAGATATTAATAACGAGAAATACCGGGATATTAAAAGTAACGACGATATAATTTAATAAAAAAAAACGGGGACTAATAAGAGTAAACCGATAATAAAGTAAATAATATAAATATTAGGCCTAGGATTAGGCGATAGCTATATATAAATAATAACGAAAATAATATTCTAGAGGCCCTATTTTATCTTATTTTTAATTTTAATTAAATTTTGATAAGGGGTTAATATAATAGTATATAGTATAAAAGATATTAATTATTCTATAGAGGATTTGGCCTTAATATACTAGAATCCTAATATTACCCTAGTCTCGATAGGGCTAGCGCTAGGGCTTAGCCCGTTATTTTAATAAATATTTATAGTAATACTCCTATTAAAATCTACCCCGTAATAGATCGCCTAATTTAAAAGAAAGAAGTTAACACCCTCGTTAATATACTTATATAAGGTATCGTTAGTAATAACGTAAATAATATTTATATATAGAAGTAAATAAATAAGTAGTATATATTCTAAATTATCGATTAATTACGGGTAGGCCCGTAGAGTCTTAAAATTTAACGTAGAGTCGTAAAGTTTAGTATTAAAATCGCGATAGCGAGGTAAAGTAATAGGGAGGTATAAAGATAACGTAAATAACTAATAATAAAAGTTATAATATTAATAAAATAGGGGCGTATATATATAATATTATAAAAGTATTAATACTAAAAGACTAGGGCCTTAAATATATATTAATAAAATAAAGTCTTAATATAAATTTAGGCTAGATCTAGGCTAGATTTAAATAAAAGTCGTTTAGCGATATTTTTAAAATTAAAACTATTTTAGCGCGGAGCTAGTCCCGATTCGGCTAAATAATTATATAATTTTTATATTATCCGAAGTTCTTTCTTATATAAATATACTACTTGGTTAAAAAATAGCGATAACGAGGGGTATATATTTAAGTCTATATAAAGAAGTATATAAATAATACTATATTAGGATATTCGGGCTATATAGCTCTACGTACGATTAAACGAATAATTTAAAATTATTAAAAAGTAGTTTTACCGGTTCTCGGTATAATACTCTCTTAATATTATTATAGTACCCGTACTCTAAATAGAGCTCGATAAATAGATTTAATATAACGATTATTTCCTAATAAAGGTAGGTAAAGGGCGATAATATAAAAAGTAAATATAATTATATTTCTAGAGTTATCGACCCTAGAAGAAGAATTTAACTTAACGTTTAACTTATTATTTATATTCTTTAATAAATTCGCCCGCGAAAACGTTTTTAGCGTTTATCTAATAGTCCTATATAAATCCCTAGCCTTTCTAAGATAAAAGGTATTCGGTAGTATAACCCTTCTCCTTTTTAATAACGCGTTTATCGAGGATATACTTTAGTTTTTATTCTAGCTCTAAGTCGTCTCGCTCGGTTTCTATTACTTTAAAGTTAGTAGGCCGTAAATATTTAAAAGAGTCCTTATCCGGTAGTAGGTACTACTCTAGTTATATTATTAAAAATACGTTATAAATCTTTTAATTTTCCGGGATATTAAGGCGGTATATAAATCTACCGATATAATTAAAAACCTTAAATAACCTAGTTATTTATTAATTATATTTATAACTAGTAAATTTATTTACCGGAATATTATAATCTTTATATAGGCGTAGTAAGGCCTAGTCCTCTTTACGGAAAAAATAAAAGTAATAAATACGATTATAATACTCTTTATTATATATTTAAATATAGATAATTATATCCGAAGCTTAAATATATATTAACTCTTTTAATAAAATATTATTCTCCTAACTTCCTAGGTCTAACGCGTTATTAATAGTAAAACTAAAAACTACTTTATTTAGGGTATAGTTAATAGGCTAGGAAAATATATTATTATATTATATAATTATAAAAGGTAGTACCTCTTTTTAGGCTTTAGGGTTTTATAAAGTAACAATCTAGAATCGTAATATAATTTTAATAATTTAATTTATACGCTCGCTTAATCTATCCGTTTATAGATAATAAATAATAAAAAATATTAAACTTACTCTAAACTTATCGAATAAAATCTTCTATAGGGTATTTATAAATTTATAATCGCGGTCGGAAAAAATAACCTTCGGAATATCTTAGTCCACTAAATATAAACGACGTAAAAGTATATTTATTTATTACTTTACTTTCTATATTAATTTTCCTAGAATCGCGGTTACTTTTCGGGAAAATTTATATATAACGATTATAATATTATCGAATTCTTTTTAGGAAAGGGGTAAGGCTAGGATAAAATCGATAAAAATTATATAAAAAAAAGAGGGCGGTATAAGAATAGGTTATAATATTTTATAAAACTTATACCTAGGAGTACTAAAGAGTTAATATTATAAATAATATCGTAAATACTCCCCTAGTTTCTTATCTAGTTTATATATATATTAGTACCTAGTTATTATTTTATAATATTTATATCTTCCTATATACGAGCTAGAATATACGACGTTAAATAAAGCTTTAATATATAAAGAAGGTATATATAAACGCTCCGATATATATACTCGATTAATAACTAAATTATCGGTATATTATATTAAGTCGTTATTCCCCTTCGAAAAAGAAAGATCTACGGCGTCCTCGCTAGTTTTTATATTATAGTTAAATATATAATTTATTTTAGCTTAAAAGTCGTTATTCTAATACCCTTAAAGTAATTCTTATTTAAATTATATATTTATTTCTATTAATATATAGACCTTATATATATATACCTAGAGTATATTTAACTCGCTTTCTAAAAAGTCCCTAACTACGTTCTTCTACTATAGTCGGGATAGGGTATCTAGTACTATATATTTAACACTAGGTTTATAACGGATCTTTATATTTTAAAAACACTAAATATAATCTAAGGCCCGTACGATACGTAAATTAGTCTTTACTATAGATAAGGTAGTTATATTTATTTATTTAACTATACTAAGCGTAGCTCTATAATTAATATAAACGACTATTTTAGAGGTTAACTCGATTATATATTTAATTTTAATAAATATTTATACTATTTCTACTAGTTTTATTTTAGTAGGTTAATAACGTATTTCTATATTCTTAAGAAATTAATTAAGGAAAAGAATAAATTAAATTTATTTCCGGTCGAGATAGGGGCCTTTTAACTCTTTTATAATATAATAAACTATAACCCTATAACCGAATTCTTTACTAGTATTAAAGTCGATAAATAGTTCCTTTTTATCATTAAAGTAATATAGAAAAGAAGGTTTAGAAAGGGTATTCTAAATAATTTTAAATAAACGGATCTCCTATAAAGAAAATAATTTAAAATTAATCTTCTTAATATATTCCTATCGTTAAGCGCCTATAGGTAGTATTTTATTTAATAGCGCGGTTTTCTTATTTTATAAAGGCCTAGCTAGAGTAGTATAATCTTTAATATAATCTTTTAGTTAACTAGTTATTCCTAGGTATATTTTAAATACTACTAATATTTAAGAGAAAACTAGTTATTTAATAATTATAAGTTTTTCTTTAGAAGTTAATAGCCTAAATAAGTTAACTTTCTAACTAAATAGTATAATTAACGGATAACCGATAAACGCCTTTTTAAGGTTAACTAAAATATTAAATTTAACGAATAAAGAAAATACCGTATATAAATATTAAATATAATCCTCGAGAGTCTAAAAGAATACTATAATATTATCGATATATACTCGGGCGAATACTTTATAAATATATAGAATCCGGTCTATTTATTATTATATATACGTAGGCGAGTTTTTAAATCCTATTATCGTAATATTAAAAGTCTCCTAGCCGCGGTATAATATAATAGTAAACTTATATCTATCCTTAAGGTATACTCGCTATTAATAGAAAAAACTAACCGCGTTAATAACGGTAATCTAACGATAACCCTTAACGACGTTAATTATATTATTCTATAGAGGTAAATAGTAGATATCTATTATAATTATAGTATTTAAACCTCGAATATTAATAACGGTACGGCCCTTTTTAATACCGTCTAATTTTATAGTTTAAATAACGAAGACTAGGAAGTTAAATAAAATAGTTTATATCGTCTATTTAAATCGTCCCTAAATATATAGTTTATTAAAGATTTCGTTAATAATCTTCCGGCTCTTATTTCTTATAGGATAAATATATACTATTTTAAATACTTTATCTTCCTAGTCGGCGCGAAGTAGTATATATATTTATTCGTTTTCTAGAATATTAATAAAGCCTCCTTTTACTTAAAGTATAAAAAATTAATTAATAATCTTTATTAACTCCGGTTATTTACTATAAATAATAATACCGTTTAAGAAGATACTATCTTTTACCGAAATAATTACCTCTATTAATAGTATAGAAGGTCGGGAACTAATTAAGTTCTTTATATCTTTACCCCCTAAAAGTTATTTAAAAATTAATAAATTAATACTAGTAGTAACTATACTATTAAAAGTGTTTTTAATAAAAGTTTCTTTATACTTTTAAAGAGGCCTTTATATAGCGAGCTCGCGAACGTCGTTATTGTTTATAATAATACTATAGTAGTTATTAAATTAAACCTCGATTACTTAGCCTAGTTTTATATTCCTAGGGATTTTAATATATTTATCCGTTTTATTCTTTATAAATATTAATTCTATCCTATTATTAACGATTCCGGTAAAGAGGTATAGGTTAGTATCTACCGGTTTAAAGAAATAGTCTCGTACTAGTAGATTAAATTTATAGACTTCGATAATTACCGTAGTTTATAGAGGGATAATCTTTATTTTCGTAGTATATATTAACTAGTTCATCTTTATACCCCTTAAATAAACGTTAATAAAGTACTTTATATCGTAACTACTAATACGGGCTATTTAACGAGATATTAATATATTAATTCCTTTAGAGGCCATAATGTCTATATTAATAAATATATTTACTTTAAAATTATCTATAATATAAACTTCCCTAGGGGCGGTTTCGGTTATTACTTTATTACTACTCTTATCTTTCCTAGAGAAGTATAAAGAGGTAACGATATATTTAGAAATAATATAGCGGTTAATACTAATACCGGTAATTTAGAGTAGGGTTATTATAGTATAAATTCTAACTTTTAAAAGAAAGCGTACTATAAATTTATAGTCGGCGATAGTTATTTTATAGCTAGTATTTTTATAGTCTTTTTCTACTTTAATTTTAGGGTTTAAACCGACCCGAATACTAGTATACTAGTATTTCCTAAACGCTTATCCTATTCCCGTATTTTTGGATAAATCGTAGTTTGATTTAATAATAATCTTCTATTTTAGTAATTCGTTATTCGTTTTAATTTAGTAATAGGCTTCTATATTCTCGTTTATTATTAAAGATTATTTACTCTTCTAAATAGTATTTATAATTAAATATTTAGGGTAGGAGACTTTAGTAGGGTTCCTACTTAAACTTTAGTTTCTAAAATATATATATAATACGTTTTTAAAAGAGAACGATTTTTTATAAATATAATACTCGATTTATTTAGGCGAATCGATAATAGTTATTTAATAACTAGTTATTTCATTTTATTTATTATAATAATTCTTTTACTACTAATCCTAACCCTATTTATTAACGTAATTAATATTAGGCGTAGATTACTTTTTTATTTATTACTCTATAATATTATCTTCTAAAGAATAGTCCTTTTATACCTCGGTTTTATAGTAAATAATTATATATTTAAAGGGTATTTATTATTACCCGAAATAATTAAAATTATAACTACCGGTTATAGGCCCGCGGTTTTCTTAGCGCGGTTAAAAGTTAAAACGATTCTTATTTCTAAAAGGGAAAGATATATTCCTAATATTATTATTAATAATCTATAATTAAATAGGTATTGGTTAAATCTAATAAAATTACTACTATATTTAAGAGATACTAAATATATTCTAATAAAACGGATTAATAAATTAATAAAAAGTAATTTAAAGTAACTAGTTCTATTATAGCCGGAACTAGTTAGGTTATTAATAATTCTACTAACCTTATCGTAAGCCCTCTAGTTTAAGAGGCGGTAAAGATTTAATTATTTTATTACTTCGTATTATTCCTAGCTAGGCTTCTTTCTTAATATTAAATAAATTAAAAAATTTATTTAATAGGAGGCTAGGCTTTAGCGGATTAATAAAAAGTTTAAAATTAGAGTTAATATAATCGTAGATTATAAATATTTATTAATATATACTAGGAATATCGGCGGCGCTAGTTAAATTAAATATCTTATTTATATATTATTTAAGCGTTTTACTAGTATATACCTAAACGAATCTATATTTACTAAAACGAAGTTTATATATAACTTCTAGTATCTTTATTTTAAATCATTTAATAAAATAATTTATTTATTTAGGGCTAGCGAAGGTACGTATTAACGTCTTAATATTAATATTTAATTTATTCGAGAACTATTTAAGGGTTATTCTCTTAAGATATAAAAATAGAAGTTTTTATACCTCCTCTTCGCTATATTATTTAATTATATCGTTAACGCGATCCTTAAAGTCGAAAACGTTTTTATATATAATATATCTTTTTAAAATAAATAAGTTATTTTTCCTATCGCTCTTAAAGTCGAAGAATCTAATCTCTTTAAACTTTAATTTATTCTAGGCGTTTATTTTAATACTAGTATCGTTTTAGCTAGTTAAATTATTTATTTTTAATAAACTTTAAAGTCCTATTGAGTCTTCCTTTATTCTAGTTACTAACCTAATAATAAAGGCCTAAATTTCTAGCGATTCTATAAATTATATTATTTATTCGGAATTTATAGTAAATTATTTAGGCTTAAAAGGAGTTATAGTTTCTTTATCTTTAAATTCGTCCTCTAAAGACTACTTCTTTTATAGGTATTAATATAACTCTTTAATATCCCTTCGGAAAATACCGATAAACGGTATTACGGATATTTTACCTATAACCTAGAGTAATTATATAATAGGTTATTTAAACTTAATATACTCCGAAAGATTATTATTAAATTACTTCGCTTTCCGGCCCCTCTTTAATAAATACTAAAGAGGTACTTTAATAAGAGGATAAAAAGACTATATAACTATCTAGATAACTACTCGTTTAATATTAAAAGTAACTTTTACCTATTTTAAAATATATTTACTTAATAGTAGGAATTCTTATAAATAAAAAGTAAAATTAATTATAGTAGAGCTTAACTAAACTTCTTCTAGGGTAATAACTAAAGTAATAATTAATAATAAATATTAAAAGTAGTAATACTAGGCGAATAATAAAAGTAGTATTAAAAGACTAGTATTCTAGTATTCTTTTTTCTATAGCGGAAGCGTAAAAGATATAGTTAATAATATATTTACTAGGTTAGATATTTACTTAATAAATAATTTATTAAAATAAATAACTATATTAATAAAAGAGAAATAAATAAAGGGACGTTTTAAATACTTAATTTAATATTTATTATAAATACCCTAAATGAAAAGAGTATTAAATAGATTATTTTAATAATTTAATAAAGAGTTTAGAAGTATTTATTTAAGATAGTAAAGTATAGTATAGAAACACTAAATAAATATAATATAAATAAAACTCGCTATCGATACGGAGTAAGTTATTTTGAATATAGTAGTTAATAAAGAGTATATTAACTATTTTTTTAAAAGTTATTTTATTATTTATAACTAGTATAATCGTTCTTACTAATATAGAAAAGATATAGTTCTACGTTAATGTCGCCGTTACTACTATTTAATAAGGGGTTAATATAATAGTATATAATATAAAAAATATTAATTATTCTATAGAGGATTTGGCCCTAATATACTAGAATCCTAATATTACCCTAGTCTCGATAGAGCTAGCGCTAGGGCTCAGCCCGTCGTCTTAATAGATATTTATAGTAATACTCCTACTAAAGTCTACCCTGTAATAAATTTTTACCCTATAGCGGATTTACCCTATAGCGACGCGTAAACCTCATAGCGACGCGTATACTCTATAGTAACACATCTCCGGCTGTTACTATAGGCGACACGTACTAATTTCGGGAGAAACTAGCTTAGGGTCATACAGGAAGCTTTTATATACTAAAATACTAGCGTCCACTTGGAAATAGAAACTCCCGCGAAACGAAACCAGAGGATCTACTGCGGCTAGGGCTGACTGGTGCCAAGCTAGCGCCGCGTGGTCAAAGCCTCCGCCTCGCTCGCAGCTCTCAGCTCCGCATCTGAGAAGCACACGAATCATTTCAGCAATCGCATGATAGACTCCATCAATCTACGCCTTTAGATATGGGCTACATCCTCTACTCGCTCACCTTCACCTCGCTCATTTTTGCCACTGGTAAGTCCCTCCGCAGCAAAAGCCCTGAAATCATTGCCCGCCTGGGTTATCAGCTAACGTCTTCTAGCCCTCTATCTCACTCGCAACCGATGGACCCACCTAGTCCCTATCCCTGATTACATCTACACCCGCCTTCCCTCCTCTTTCTCAAGTGACATCGAGTCTGGCCTTTCGTCGAACGATTTCGACCTGGGAGCAAATCTAGCAGCCGGTGACTCCCGCGCTGGGTTGGACCAGCAGGCCAAGAGGGAGGTACAGAAGATCATGAAAAGCCGCAGGTTGGGCTTCGATGAGGCGAGGAGGATATATACAGAGGGAAGATTTGCGAAAAATAATATTGGGCCCGATGGGAGACCGAAGGACCCGAAATTTGTGTCATTTTCATGAAGGCTGGCTTAGGATGACCAAAGGCGCACCAGAGACGTCAGCAGGCGAGCAATCTTACTACTGTACAACGGGGTCTTTCTGGTGAATATATAGCGATCTTTGTGGGCTCCCCAAAGAGTCACAATAAGATGCTTTTGAGGTTAGCAAGGAGTTCAATTTGGAGACAGGGACCTGTTACCTGAGTTGCATTCAATGATCTAATGAATCATTCTACTCTGACTAGTATTTCCAACGTCTTTCACATCTCATGGTTCGACTTTCCTCTGCGGCTACATACACTGGCGCTTCTTCTAATGAATTTACCCACGAAGCTGTTCCTTGAGACCAAATATTGAAGCGGATGAGCATCTAGTATGAACTCGCAGACTGCACTCCTAATGGTACTCAGCCCTCCTGTGCTCGCTTGTCACCTCGTGTGCGAGCTAGCGGGGCTGTTTCTACTTATCTCGGACCCCCATTAGTGCAAGCTTCATGCAGAAGGCATGACTGGGAATGTGCCTCGATTGGACTTCTCTGAGTTCGAAACTTATGGCTCTGAGCCGCACAACTATCTTGCCCTTCCGTATTCTTGTGGCTGGAATCCGGGAGGCATCCCTGGGGGAGCGCCCTGGCCTGGGGGTGGCCTAAAACCTGGGGGTGGGCCAAAGCCAGGGGGAGGCGGACCACTAGGAGGAGGAAAACCTTGCTGCAGAGGCGGGTTGAAGCCAGGAGGAAGAAAGCCTTGTGGACCTCCGTAGCCGGCCTGAGAGGGTGGGGGACGAGCAGGCAAGCCTGACGGGGGTGCAGGCAGAGGCTGAGATGGTGGTGCTGGCCTTTGTTGCTGCGGAGGAGGAACAGCTTGATAATTCCCGTTTGGCATGGGTCCTCGACCGTTCATGAAACCTGCAACACTGCCAGGACGTCCGCTGTCACCATCAATCATCACTGCAGGAGCACTGGGCGCACCACCAGAGAATAGTCCTGCGGGCAGCGGCTGGGCCGTTGGTTGGACGTTGTGTTTCCTCGCTTGAGCTGCCAGCATTCTCTCAGCCTGATCACCATGGCGTTCTCCCTTTCCATCTTTTTTATATGCATACTGCACTGAAATCTCCTTGTTCATGAGATACTGCCCGTTCATGTTCGCTATCGCTTCGTCCGAGGCTTCGAAATTCGAGAAGGATATAAAGCCATAGCCTTTGGATAGATTGGCATCATCACGAGCGACCTGTGTTCTCAGTATACAACAGTGTAGGGTTGCTAGCATTGGCCGTACCTTTGGCGCAGATATCAGACTGCCGAAACGACCAAATGTATCATACAGCGTTTGTTCGGTGACCATAGGATCCAGGTTCCCAACAAAGAGCTCTGCTCCGACTTCCACAGTCTTCTGCTTGTCCGCCGACGCCTTGTTTACCCTGATTGGTTTGCCATAGAGCCTGACTTGGTTCATGATTCTTGCTGCATACTCCGCGTCTTCCTCGCCAATAAATTCAACAAAGCCATATCCTTGATGTGTCTGAGTCACTCGATCTTTTGGTAGATGAACATTGACTATCCGTCCGGCTTGGAGCATCAGCTCCCACACCAGGCTGTCCGATACTCGTTCGTCCAGGTTCCCAATGTAAACAGTAGCCTCCTTGTCCTGCTCCCTATGGAGAGTTAGTAATGAACGCGATGTGGAGATTCCCATGATTACCAATGCCTTGCGCCTGACATACTGGCAGCGTTCCCAAGTATTGACAGGCGATTGCAACTGAATTGTAATGCTGCAGATCAATTTTCTCACAATCTTTAGCGGGTAAATGCAATTCTTGGCGGCGCCGGCTCGGTCCGAAAATCTTCTGAAAGCTCTCGATCATCAAGCTTGAAGTAAAGTAGGCTCTACCTTCAACGATCATCTGTAAAGATTCAATACGCCCCTGCAACAATGTGGCAACTATCGGAGGAGACAAAGGTATGAGCTGCCCTCCATCTTGTTCTTGTTTGGGGTCCTTGTGCTGATGATTTGTTTAGGAGAGGATCTCAAAGGCAATTGACCTTTCTCGCGTCGCTATACATTAGTACGATCTCTTTGACTTGTGCTCGGGGCTTGACGGCTGACCAGATAGTGGTTATCTTCCATTGATCATGTACCTGGGTATATTCCCCTCTGGTAGTGGTAGAAGTACTCGACTAATTGTCCATAGGATACACCCGGAGCAATCCAAGGCCTACTCTCATCCGGTGATTACCATGACCGCCAATGTCTGGATACGGTGTTCTGATAGTCTGATCGGGAAATAGGCTCATATCACCACTCGCGGAATAGGCTGTTATAGAGGGAAAGACATGATGGATCTGAGGATACCACTTTGCGGCGAGGTAGACAAGGGGGCATCACCACAGGCTGATTGGGACTCTAGAAAGTAGGACTCTGGTTTTGAACGTTGTGGTCGAGCGACACTCTTGTAGCACAGAGAGGGACGTTACCGCGAGGCGGGCGAACGGTCTCTTCTCCACAAGCACATTTGTACATAGATGAAACCCGAATCTTCACTCCAAATCGCAGAGAGCTTGGGCGAAGGGCCAAATCCTAGATCCATCCTACATCAACGACATGCAATGAGTAAAACTGACCTGCCACAATCGCTCATTGAATCTATAGCGGGCTTCGTTGCAGGTGTCGCATCGGTAATCACTCGTCACCTTCCTCTTCTATATCTTACTCATCTTGAGGCATTAGACATTCATCGCTCACCCACTTGATGTTGTCAAAACACGATTGCAAGGTAAACTCACTCCTGCAGTTCTACGATTACATATTGGGCTGTTTTATTGATAGTCCAACCACATGAGCAGTTGACAGAGCGGCTTCTACGCAACTGGGTGGCTCCATCAGGATAGTGCGAAACATTGCTCGCAATGAGGGCGGAATTCGCGCATTTTCTCGTGGTCTAGGGCCCAACATCGTCGGCAACTCTATCAGTTGGGCACTTTACTTCGTATGGTATGACAGGATAAAGCATGGAATCCAAGACTATCGAGGACCTCGAACCGGATTATCCTACTATGACTTCTTCATAGCATCGGGCGCTGCAGGAAAGTTCCTCTCTCCAGCACCTATCATCATACATTTCATAGAAGCTGACTATACGTCTAGGGACCTTGACGGCCTTATGCACAAATCCCATTTGGGTAATTAAGACACGCATGCTGTCGACATCCAGCACCCACCCAGGAGCTTACACTTCCATTCTGGATGGCACGCGACAGATTCTTCGCTCCGAAGGCTTTTTAGGCTTTTACCGTGGCTTGGTCCCTTCACTTTTCGGGGTCTCTCATGGCGCATTACAGTTCATGGCTTATGAGCAGCTAAAGATCTACCGGGCAAAGAGCATATCAGGGGGCCAGAAAGATCTCAGTGCGGTCGACTTCTTGGTGCTCAGTGGGCTTTCGAAGATGTTCGCGGGAAACATAACATATCCTTATCAAGTCGTGCGGGCGAGGCTCCAGATGTACGATGCGGACAGCAACTATAAAAGTACGAGGGATGCTGTGGCACAGGTGTGGAAGAAGGAAGGTTTGGCAGGTTTCTACAAAGGCTTGGGGCCTAATCTGCTGAGGGTTTTGCCAAGTACTTGGGTGACGTTTCTTGTGTATGAGAAGACGAAGCTATATCTACCAGGTTTATTAGAAGGGACCACTTGAATCCGAGTGTCTGGCCTTAGGTCTGGTCCAATTCATCGAGTCAGATATCCAGAATCTCATGGATTCCATGATCTTCTTTGCATGTGGGAGCTTGTTCCCGGCATATATAATATGCAGCGATTCCAATCTTGGCTTTTGCCTCCGATCGTGACCGATGCTAAGTTGTAAAAATTGATTGGCAATAATGTCTCACAGGACAAAAGCCCCCACTTGACTAGCGGGAGCGGCTGTTCCCGCTGCTTGACGCTAAATCTTGGAGTTGAGAACGGTAAAGTAAAGTAGGGTAAAGTACTTTACTTTACTTTGCCCTCAGGCAAACCTTCCTTTTCCTTTTCCTTTTCCTTTTGCTCGAAACTACGCTCGTCATCTTTCACTCTTCATCGCCGACGTTGACACCGACGCCAAATCCAATCATCAGGAGACTCGCTTGCCCAGACACCTCTCAGCTCTCCAAATTCGCTTTGCTTGGCCCCACTGATGCATAAGGCTTGATCGTCGCAGCTTGTCATACGTCGCACCTCGTGAGTGAGCCTTTCTCATCTTGCTCCTCCCATTCTCAGATTACAGGACGGCCAAATTGCCAGTCAACCGATCGCCACCACTACCAGACCATATACGCGCTCACTCCACGCATCGGAGGCATCTAATGTCTGTGCGCCAGCTGCGGCTTTTGTCCACCTCCGCAACATACTTTATTTTCCGATCAAGCAACGTGCACTTCATCATTACACACAACTGACATGTCCGAAAGCTAGCACGACCCTTTCGCATCGACCAACGAAAGTGTAGCCTTCAGGCTCGCGCAGTAAAGAGCTAGTCAAGATGTACAATACGCACCGTGGGATGGTGCAACCCCCCAACAACAACAATCGCCTCTCAGAGCTGTTTGAGCAGATCCGACGCGAGTTTGATATCCATGCACAGGATAGGGCTGGCGAGCATGACCAAAATAGTGAGTTTGCTTGACCTCCTACCTAGTACAGGAAGGCTGTTAAATGCTCTCTCCCGTTGCTTTGTCACAGTGAGAAGAGCCAGACTTAAAGCCTCCCTCACCTTCTCTGTACCTATACCACACATTCACACGTCAAGCTGGAAAGAAATAACTGAGAGCGCATTGATGGAGGGACGGCTAACCAAAGCGGAAATTGCAGTGGCTAGTCAGATGCAGGAGATGGAGTTGGTGAGGCAAAAGGTGTACGAATTGGAGCGCAATCAGATACAGATCAAGCAGAGGTAGGCCTTACATTGCTTACGGCTATGGCCTGGAATGCTGCTAACGATTCTATACTAGATACGAAGAGGATGTTGCTCGTCTACGCCACGAAATCGAAGCTCGAGGAGGCCCACCTTCACACGTCGGAGTCAGTGGACTACCGCCCCACGGCGGAGTCTCCCAACCTGCCCCTCCTGCAATTGGCCACGGGCCCAGCAACCTGTTCGGTGGCATCATGGCCAATCCTCCAGGCCAAGGCAATCCAGGCCTTGTACCGCCAACGCAGGACCTACAGCAAGGGCAACAGCAAGGTGCGCCTCCACACCAGATGCCGCAGCCTCAGCAAGGCCTCCAGCAAGGTCCTTACCAGGGCAACTATCCACAACCTCCTGTGGTAAACGGTAACTACCCACTCAATTATTACGTACCTAATCACCATTTATACCCACCATATACTAACGCATATAATTTAGGTTATGGATCCCAAGCACAGATTGCTTCTCCTGGTCCAGGAAAACCACGTACCAACCGTGGACCGCTTGGGCATGCAAGCACCCCACAACAAGCCCAGTCTATGCCCTATCCAGGTGCCTCTCCACAGATGGGAAGGCCCAGCCCACCCCCACCATCTCACAACGTCGGCAATATGCTCGCAGATTTGGACCCTGATCAGATGCGCTCAGACCAGAAGCGCGAAGGAAACGATTGGTTCGCCGTCTTCAACCCTAATGTTCGTCGTTCTCTAGACGTCGATCTTGTGCACAACCTTGTGCATGAGAGCGTTGTCTGTTGTGTTAGGTTCAGTCGCGATGGGAGATACGTCGCTACCGGATGTAATCGTTCAGCACAGATCTTTGATGTCAGTACTGGGAACCAAGTCACTAAGCTACAAGATGATACTGTCGACAAGGACGGTGATCTATACATTCGAAGTGTCTGCTTCAGCCCTGATGGAAATTTCCTCGCAACCGGCGCGGAAGATAAGCTGATTAGAGTATGTTGTTTCCTTTCCTCCACTATCATCTGGAAGTCAGCTAATTTACATCTTCAAAGGTTTGGGATATCCAAAGTCGTACCATCAGGACCACTTTTGCCGGGCATGAGCAAGACATCTACTCCCTTGACTTCGCCAGCAACGGTAGACACATTGCGTCTGGCAGTGGTGACCACTCGGTCCGTGTCTGGGACCTGGAGCAAAATCGTGAGATCCTGAATCTCGTGATCGAAGATGGCGTAACGACCGTAGCGATCTCTCCTGGTGGCGAGTATGTTGCCGCAGGCTCGCTTGACAAGAGCGTAAGAGTGTGGGACATTCGTACCGGCAACATCATCGGGAGGCTTGATGGTATCGACGGCCACAAAGACAGTGTATACTCTGTTGCGTTTGGACCCGATGGCGAGACTTTGGTCAGTGGTAGTTTGGATAAGACTATCAAGATGTGGCAGTTATCTCCTGATAGTCGGGGAATCATGGGTGGACAAGTTGCACGCGGGGGGAGGTTAGTTAGGACATTTGAAGGCCATAAGGTACGTGTTACGCCACCGCCTCGAGCTCAGTTCCCCCTCAGGTAGCCTCTAACGAAGTTTCAGGACTTTGTCCTCAGCGTTGCTATGACGCCGGATGGCGAATGGGTCATGAGTGGATCGAAAGATAGGGGCGTTCAATTTTGGAACCCACGCTCCGGCGATACGCAGTTGATGCTTCAAGGCCATAAAAACTCTGGTAAAGCGATTTCCGATTCTTCTACGGAATCATCCAGGCTAATCGCTACCACAGTCATCTCAGTTGCCCCAAGTCCCCAGGGTGGTTTGTTCGCAACTGGCAGTGGTGACATGCGCGCTAGAATCTGGAGGTAAGTGATCACCTGCTGTCGAACTTCAGACAGCTCCCTAGTACTGACATACGATCCTGAAGCTACGGGCCTTACCGAGGATGAATATTGGGTGGTCAGCGATGAGGAGTGTAGAATGGTTTGGATGCCGCGAGCCTGGTGTCATTTCAATTTGTATCTTACTCGTTCGAAGAAGGCATGCAGAGGCCCTGTGTTACATAGTCATGATATTCAGTATCCCATAATCGTGGCAATGAAGTATACAATTGGAGCTGGACAGTCTCAGTCCCTGCTACATTCTTCTGGGGTTACTAGTCAACCATCACATGTTCTAGTCCTTGAAACCTACTTTAAGGGCGGTAGGGGATTTTTCGAAATAATTACCGTATAGTATTAGTAGGGTCCTTAGCTGAAAATATCTTACGCTCTCTTGTTTATTTAAAACCTTAGAATATATTTAATATATAAAAAGATTTAGGGCTAATAATCTCCTAGGATTATTTTAAAATTTAAAGATATTTCCTTACTAACGTATTAAGATACAACGATACTAAGTTAGTAGTAATTTAATACTAGGATCTAGTACCGTAGTTAAGTATACTGTATTTTCTTTATTATTTATACTAAGGTACCTACTATACTTTAGGATAAATAGCGCTAGTATATCCCCGCGATAAAATTAACTAAATTACTCGAATTCGTTATTATATTTTACCTAGTATTAATACGTATTTTAATATTTAATACTCGTAATACTCGTATCGATTCTTTATATATTTTAATATTATATATTTAAAATATCTTTATCTCTAAAGAGATTCTTATTTAACGAGTATTTTAGATCTATTTTCTTAATCCTAATTATTATATATAAGAGATTATATAATTACGATATATAATACTATTATATATACTAGTATAATTATAGTTTTTATAAAGAATTATAATATTTACTCTCTAGGAAATTTATTTAATATATTTACGAAAAACTCTCTATTAATTTTAAAGTATTTTAGAGAAAGATTTAAAAAATAAATTATAATATTATAATAATATTATATATTAAATTATAATCTCTATTTATTTATAATATATTAATATTAATAATATATTATTTTAATTTTAATTTAAAGTATTATAGGGTAGATTTTAATAAAAATATTATTATAAATATTTATTAAAACGGCGGGCTAAACTCTATTATTAACTTTATCGAGACTAGAATAATACTAGGATTCTAGTATATTAAAACCAAATCCTCTATAGAATAATTAATAATTTTCATATTATATATTATTATATTAATTTCTTATTACGAGGTTTAAATTTATTTAATTAATTATAAAATACGAAATAAATAAAATCTAGTTTTAAATAAATTTACCTATATTAATTAGATAAATAAATACTAGATACTAGTAATTTATAAATATATTAATTTATTAGGCGTAGTACTCTAGATATTATTACGACTTTATTATTATAATAAAATATATATAAATTAATAATACTATAGAGGATATTTACTTTATTTAGAATAACGAGTATTATAAATATTATATAGTCGCTATATTTATAGAGGTAAATATATAGAGTATATAATTTTTAATATAACTTTCTTTTATTATATAAATAATATATTTCTTAATAGATAAAATTTTCGTATTTAATTTTCCTTAAAACTTTTAATTCTAAATTCTAAATATAAATATTTATTAAATTATTAATTAAGTTTATTAAATTTATCTAGTTATATTTAATTATTTATATAAAAACTATTATTTATTATTTATTAATTCTTAATATTTCTTTTTAAGACTATTAATTATTATAATTAAAATTCGTTAAGAACTTTAATAGATTTAGTATATTTAATATATTAAAGAACTATTTACTACTCGATATAATATATAAACTAATAAATAAGTAAGCGCTTAACTATTTATCTACTCGATATTAAAATAAACGAGTAAATAAATAAATAGCGTAGTTTCTTTCTTTTATATAAACTACGTATTTTTTAAATAAATAAAAACTTCGTATTTAATTTCCCTTAAAACTTTTAATTATAAATTCTAAATATAAACGTTTATTAAACTATTAATTAAATTTATTAAATTTATCTAGTTTTATTTTATATTAATACGAAACCTATTATCTTTTAATTCTTAATACTCCTTTTTATAAATATTAACCTAGGTTCTATTAATATTATATTAAAGTATTAAATGAAGAGTCTTAATATTTTAAAATTAATAAAGGCCCTAGCTCTAAATACTTAAAACGATATTAAAAGACGTAATATTATAAAAAAAAAGAACCGTATTAAGATTACCCGCCTAAACTATTATTATAAAAAGCGCGAGAAATTTAACGACTAGTTATTATAACTCTAACTATTCTTCGTATTTAACGAGAATATAATATTAATTATTAAATAAATAATCTTTATAATAACCTATATAAGAAGTAATATATAAAAATAAATTAAACTATTCCTAAAGCGTTATATAAAAATAGTAAATAATACCGATAAATTATTAATAAAACTTTAAATAAAGAATTTCTTTAGGTTTAAAATTAAAATTCGCTATATATTTAAACTATCTAACGAAAATAATATAATAATTCGTATTATTTAATATTTAATATAATGAAGGTCTATATCCGATTACTCGGTATAATTTTAATAATATATAATATTTATAGACTAAGACGATACTACTTTTATAATAATATATCGACGAGGACTAAAAAATAATATAAAAGACGAATTTATATAAATAAGAGTTATTATAAAGAACCTCGATATATTTATAAAATAAATAATTAAAATTAATAATAAACTATATAAATATATAATAAAGAAATACTATAACGGAGGAGCTAACGGATAAAAATATTTAAAAACTTATAATAACGGATATAATTCGGCTAGTTATTACCGCTATAAAAAACTTAACCCGTATAATTATATATTAATAAAACTCGATTTTATTAAAAAGAGATCTACGAGAGAATTTTAAAAAAAGAATAAATAATAATAAAGGAGTAAAAAAATAATAAATTACTATAATTATAATAAGCCGGGTTATATCGCTAGGAACTATCGTTTAAAAAATATAATAAATCGATAATAATTAAATATATTTAAAAAAGAGATACCGGATAACGTAGCCGGGTCCTTTAAAAATCTAGTATAAAATAATACTATATTTAACGATTTATTTAAAAAGTAAAAAGAGATTAAAGAAAAAATCGCCTAAAGAATTCGAGAATTTAAAGAATTAAATAATAATAATAATAAAACTTTAGAAAAAGATTTAGAGGAAGGATAAAAATAAAAATAAAATATAATAAACTTTAAAGAATAACTTTAGGTAATAAACTACCTCGATAATTTTAAAATTTAATTTATCGTATTAAAAAAGAAATTTAAAGAAAAGAAAAAAGAAAAAAGATAACTCTTTAAAATTAATTATATTTATAATAAATATTATCTAAGATATAGAGAGATATATTAATTAATATATATAAGCGAATACTATAAATATTATTATAATAACTTAGGAGAGCGAAAGTATATTATAAAACTAAAATATAATTATAATTAATAGAATAACTACGTTAGAGATAATTATTTATAGTATTTAATTAAGAAAAAAGAAAACTAGATCTTCCCGGGCTACGATAAAGATTAATAGTTATAATTACGGAACTAGATAAATTATAGCGAAGAATTAAAAACCTATAATTAAAGCGAATAATATTATTATTTAATCGAAGAATACGAAAGATATTTCGAGTTTAAAGAGTATTACGAATTTTTATCTTCGTCGAGAAAAGACTAGTCTCTTATATTAAAGAGAAATATAAATAAATTAATATATTAACTTTAGAATAATATCTATATTTAGTTTAATATAGTATATATATACGAATATTAATAAAAGTTAACGGATATAAAATCGTTATAATAATAAATTTAGAAGTAATTAATAACTTCGTATCTCGAATAATAATTTAAATAATTAGTTTATTAATTTAAAAAAAAATAGAATAATACGAGCTTTAATTAACCGACGGGTTAAAATTATTAATAAAAAAAATAGATAAAGAAATATTCTCGCTATTAATTATTATTTAATATTATTATAAAGAAATTACCTTCGATATAATTAAAATAATTATTTACTATATTATTCTAGGAATATCTTAATTTAAAAAATATAATTTAATATTAATTAAAAGAAAAGAGTATTTATATTTCCGCGTATTAAAGATATTATTAATATAATATTTATATATTTATAAAGAATAATTATAAATAAAAAGTCGAATTATACTCCGGTCGAAGTCTATAATATTTTATCTTCGAAAAAGAATAACTTTATATAAAGATCTAATTCGATATATATTAACTAAAGAGATTAATAAAGTGAATGAATTAAAATTTCTAAAAATAAAACCGAACCTCTTAATATCCTTAAAGAGTATTAATAATAGAAATATCTTTTTTAAAAAAAGATAATTATAAGAGTATTATTTAAATATTAATTATAAGATTATAAAATCGAACTCGAATTAAATAAATAACCGATATTTAGACCTATTTATACTTTATTAAAAAAAGAACTCGGAGTATTTTACGGGTATATCGACGAGAATATTAAAAAAGAATTTATTCGAGAATCTAAATTATTAAGAGGTTATTTAATTCTCTTTATAATAAAAAAGAATAAAAGTTTATAACTATATATAGATTACCGAAAATTAAATAATATTATAGTAAAGAATCGGTACTCTTTATTAAATATTAGCGAGTTATAGGATCGGTTTATAATAATAAAAATCTTTATATAACTAGATCTTCGAGGCGCGTATAATTTAATTCGGATAAAAGAAGAGGAGGAATAGAAAACTACCTTTAAAATTAAATATAATTATTACGAATACCTAGTAATACCCTTCGGATTTATTAATATACTAGTAATCTATTAAATATTAATTAATAATATTCTATAAATATATCTAGATATAATAATAATTATATACCTCGATAATATTTTAATCTACTCTATTAATAAAGAAAAGTATATTTAATATATATAAAATATTCTAATTTATTTATCGCTAGCTAGATTTCTCTTGAAACTAAAGAAATATAAATTTTATAAAGAATTAATTAAATTTCTTAAATTTATAATTAATATTAAAGGTATTTATATAAACCCTAAAAAGATTAAGAGTATTAAAGAATAATTTATACTATATAATATTAAGACGATATAGAGTTTCTTAGGATTTATAAACTTTAATAAAAGGTTTATTAAAGACTATTCTAAAAAGACTTTATTATTAATTAATATTATAAAGAAAGATATCGCTTTTTAATAAAGAAAAGAATAATAACGATTTTTTAAAATACTTGAAGAGGTTTATAAAAAACCGTCGGTATTTTTTTTTAAAGTAATAAACTAGCTCGAATCGAGATTAATATTTTAAACTTTATAATAAGAGTTTATATCCTCTAATAAAAAGATAGTAAATAATACCCTATTATATATTATTTACGAAAAATATTATAAGTAGAATAAAACTATAATATTTATAATAAGGAATTATTAATAATAGTATCCGTATTAGAGTAATAAAGAGTATATATAGAAAACTATTTAAACTTTACTATCTTTATAAATTATAAAAACTTTCTTGACTTTATTACTATTAAATAGTTAAATCGGAGATAGGTTAAATAATTAGAATTATTAAAATAATATAAATTTAAAATCTTTTATACTCTAAGAAAAGATAATAATCGTACCGATATATTTAATAAACGAGAGGACTATATAGAGGATAAGGATATAATAATATAATTAATTCTTATTTAATAATAAGATAGATCGCTAGTCCTAATATAATAACTAATAACTACTCTATATATCTTTATTCCCGGAATTATTAATAGTATCTAGAAGGAATACGAAGACGATATCTTAACTAGAATATAAAGAAGTTAGTAACTATAAATTAAATTATTAAAATATAATAAGAAAACTTATCTTCTTAAAGAATATCTTAAAGAAAATTATCCGCGATTATTATAATAACCTAGTTTAAAGATACCCTAAAGTTGTTAAAATTATAAAACTAATTTACTAAGAATATAATACGCTAGGACTACGGTCGCACGTCGAAAAATATATTAAAGAATATATCGAGTACTAGTAGAATAAATCTATAAAGTATATTAAATATAATTAAATCTAATTCGCCTTAATACTAAAGATACTATAGGACGATATTATTATAAACTTTATTATTAAATTATTAAAATTAAAAGACCCTATTATATTAGAGGCCTTTAACTCGATAATAATTATTTATAATAAACTTAGTAAATATAATATAATAATATTAATTAAAGAGATTTATAAAGTAGAATAAATAATCTTTATACTACTTGATCGATTAATCCGGGATTATAGTATCTCTAGGTCGATTACTTTTAATAAAAATAAATAATTCACTTTTAATTATTAGAAAATACTAATTAATACTATTAGAACTAAATTACGAATATCGACTATATATTACCCGTAGACTAATAAATAAACGGATCGAACGAACTAAATAATAGAAATATATTTATAATACTATATTAATAAAAAGTAAAATAATTAGGTAAGGTTTTTACCTATAACTTAACTAGTATTTAATAATATATAATTTAATATAATATAATAAAGTTTATACCGTTCTTTACGAATTATAATAAATATATTAATATATTCCTCTAACCTAGGTAGAGACTAAATATATAAAAAACTTTAGTCGATATAGCGGATATAAAAATATTATATTAAAATATACGAGACTAGATTAACTTAACGAATACTCGGATAAAAGTAATAATTAATAAATATCGAAAAAAGTCTTCTTAACTAAAAGAGGGAGATAAAATATATTTTTTAATAAAAAATATAAAGAGTAAAAAACCGAGTAAGAAATTAAATTATATTAAAATCGGATTATTTTTAATTAAGAAGAGTAAAGAACTAGTTAATTATAAATTAAATTTTCTAGCCGACGTTAAAATATATTTAATATTCTATATCTCTTTACTAAAGCTAGTAGACTCCTTAATACTTTTATAGAATACTTTTTATTTTTAAATTAAAGAAGAAACGGAGTTTAAAGTAAAAAAGATTCTAGATAATAAAAATTAAAACTACCTCGTTAAATAAAAAAGATACGACGACTCGGAAAATATTTAGGAATTATTAACGAACCTCGTTAACTACTAAAAGTTTTTAAAGAAATTTTAGGAACTATAGTTTAAAAAAACTAATTATAGGTTCTTAACGAAAAGAATCTCGAAGATATAAAATTATTAAAATAAGGAGCGTCGGTTATTATATATTTTATTTTACCGAATTTCTCGAATTCTTTTAAATACTTTAATTTCTTTATATCCGTAAAATCCTTATTAAATATCTTTTAATTATACTTCTTTAGGAATTTCTTTTATTAGCGAAGTCTCTTTAATTTTATATTCTTTTAACGAATAATATCGTTCGCCGCGGAAGCGGCTTTATTAACTATTTTTTATATAGTTTTAGTTTTTTCTTCTTTATACTCTAGGCGCTCTAAAGTCTTATCGATATTTAAAAAATTAACGATAGATTCTAAAGACTCGTATTTCTTTCCGGTCTTAATATACTCCCTATATTTCTTCGATAAAGAGGATAATTAATATTTAATTTAACGTATCGCGTAGTATATATAGATTATTATAACTATAAAACCTTTAAAGATAACCCGTTTTTATAAATAATTACGTTATTTTATTTAATAAAAAGATATAAAATTATCTTTAAGGATAAAGAAAGTTAGAAAGAAGAAATAGTATTATAATTAAAATTCTCTCTAAATCTTAATAAACTCAATAGATTTAATAAACTAAGAGATTATTTATTACTCGACGTAATATATAGGTTAATAAATAAATAAATATTTAAATATTTAACTATTTAACGTAGGAGTAAATAAGTAAATAAATAAATAGCCTAGATTCTTTTTTTATATAAACTATTTATTTTCTTAATAGATAGAAGCTTTGTATTTAAATTTCTCTTAAGACTTTTAATTATAGATACTAAATATAGATATTTATTAAATTATTAAAAAAGTTTATTAAATTTACCTAGTTATATTTAATTATTTATACGAAGCCTATTATTTATTAATTCTTAATATTCTTCTCTAAAAGAACTAATTTAAGTCCTATCGATATTATATCAAAGTATTAAATAAAGAGCTTTAATACTTTCTATACTATTTCGATAATAAAAAGAAACTATTTATCGACCTTAATACTAGTAAGAAATTTGGTTATAAAGTTATAATTTATTATATTATAAAAAAGTTAAAAAGCCTTTATCCCGACCGGAAGTAAATTTAGTCTATTTTTTTCTTTAATCGATTCTTTAAGAATATAGAAATATACTATTAATCTACTAAAATAAAACTAGTAAGAATAATATAAATATTTATTAAAATCAAATATATAGTCGAATTAACCTCTAAAATAGTCATTTATATTAATTATAAAACTACGTTTAATATAATTAAATAAATAAATATAACTACTTTATTTATAATAAAGACTAATTTATATATTATATAGGTCTTAGATTATATTCAGTGTTTTTAAAATATAAAGATCCGTTATAAACCTAGTATTAAATATCTAGTACTAGATACTCTATCCTAATTATAGTAGAAGAATATAATTAAAAACTTTTCCGAAGGCGAGTTAAATATACTTTAAATATATATATATATAAAGTTTATATATTAATAGAAATAAATACTTAATTTAAATAAAAATTACTTTAAAGATATTAGAATAACGACTTTTAAACTAAAATAAATTATATATTTAACTATAACGTAGAAACCGGCGAGGATATCGTAGATCTTTCTTTTTCGAAGGGGGATAACGGCTTAATATAATATACTAATAATTTAATTATTAATCGCGTATATACGCCGGAGTATTTATATATATCTTCTTTATATATTAAAACTTTATTTAATATCGTATATTCTAACTTATATATAAAAAGATATAAATACTATTAAATAATAACTAGGTACTAGTATATATATAAATTAAATAAGAAACTAGAGGAGTATTTATAATATTATTTATAATATTAATTATTTAGTATTTTTAGATATAAGTTTTATAGAGTATTATAATTTATTCTTATACCGCCCTCTTTTTTTTATATAATTTTATTAATTTTATTTTAACCTTATCTCTTTTATAGGAAAGATTCGATAATATTATAATTATTATATATAAATTATCTTGAAAAGTAATTACGATTCTAGGAGAATTAATATAAAAGGTAGAGTAATAAATATATATATTTTTATATCGTTTATATTTAGTAAATTAAAGTATTTCGAAAGTTATTTTTTCCGACCGCGACTATAAATTTATAAATACTCTATAAAAAGCTCTATTTATAAATTTAGAGTAAATTTAATATTTTCCACTACCTATTATCTATAAACGGATAGATTAAGCGAGTATATAAATTAAATTATTAAAATTATATTACGATTCTAGATTATTACTTTATAAAACTCTAAAATCTAAAAAGAGATACTATCTTTTATAATATAATAATATAATAATATATTTTCCTAATTTATTAACTATACTTTAAATAAAGTAGTTTTCGATTTTATTATTAATAATACGTTAGACCTAGGAAGCTAGGAGAATAATATTTTATTAAAGAAATTAATATATATTTAAATTTTAAATATAATTATCTTTATTTAAATATATAATAAAGAGTATTATAATTATATTTATTACTTTTAATATTTCTATAAAGAGGACTAGGTTTTATTATATTTATATAAAGATTATAATATTCTAGTAAATAAATTTACTAGTCGTAAATATAATTAATAAATAACTAGTTTATTTAAGGTTCTTAACTATATTGGTAGACTCGTATATTACTTTAATATCCCGGAAAATTAGAAAATTCATAACGTATTTTTAATAATATATTTAGAGTAGTATTTATTATTAAATTAAGACTCTTTTAAATATCTACGATCTATTAATTTTAAAATAATAAAAATCGAGCGAGATAACTTAAAGTTAAAATAAGAAATAAAATATATCCTCGATAACCGCGTTATTAAAAAGGGGAAAAGTTATACTACCGAATACTTTTTATCCTAAAAAGACTAGGGATTTATATAAGACCGTTAAATAAATACTAAAAATATTTTCGCGAACGAATTTATTAAAGAATATAAATAATAAACTAGATATTAAACTAAAATCTTCTTCTAAAATTAATAATTTTAGAAATATAATTATATTTCTATTTTATATTATCGCCCTTTACTTATCTTTATTAAGAAATAATTATTATATTAAATCTACTTATCGAGCTCTATTTAAAATATAGGTACTATAATAATATTAAAAGAATATTATACCGAGAATTAATAAAATCACTTTTTAATAATTTTAAATTGTTCGCCTAGTCGTATATATAGTTATATAACTCGAATATCTTAATAATATATTATTTATATATTTCTCTATATAAATTTAAATATATACCCCTCGTTATCGTTATTTCTTAACTAGGCAATATATTTATAAAGGAAAGAATTTTGGATAATATATTAATTACGTAATTATTCAGCCGAATCGGGACTAGCTCCGCGTTAAAATAATTTCAATTCTAAAAATATTATTAAACGACTTTCTCTAGTTAATTAAATTTATATTTAAATTTTACTTTTCTAATATATATTTAAGGCCCTAGTTCTTTAATATTAATATTTTTATAATATTATATATATACACCTCTATTTTATTAAAATTATAGTTTTTATTATTAATTATTTATATTATTTTTATACCCCCCTATTATTTTATTTCGTTATCGCGATTTTAATATTAAATTTTACGATTTTATATTAATTTTTAAAACTCCACGGGCTTATTTATAATTAGTCGATAATTTAAAATATATATTCTTTATTTATTTACTTCTATATATAGACGTTATTTATATTATTATTTACGATATCTTATATAAATATATTAATAAGAGTATTAACTTCTTTTTTTTTAAAAGAGCGATTTATTATAAAGTAGACTTTAATAAAAGTATTATTATAAATATTTATTAAAATAACGGGCTGAGCCCTACCGCTAGCTTTATCGAAATTAAAAGAATATTAAAATTCTAATATATTAAAACTAAATCCTCTATAGAATAATTAATATTTTTTATATTATATATTATTATATTAACCCCTTGTTATAGGGTCTATTAACGATATCGGATATTTAATATAGTATTTATATCGTTACTAGTAATTATAACTCTTTGTTAAAATATTTTATTATAAAGTAATAATATATTATATACGCCTACGCCCCGCTAAAGGCGCTAGTATAGTATATATATTTACACTCCGCTATCTCTATAATATTATTATTTATTAATATAGGGTTCTAGCTTTAATATCGCGGGGTTCTAATTTTTAATAATTTTATATCGAGTTAATATTCCTCTATATTCTTAGAATCCTTAGAGATTAGTTTTATTATTAAATTTAAAATTTAAAAACTATTTAATAATAAACCCCGTAATTATTTTATATTTTTTATATTATTATTAAGCCGCTAGCTCTACGCTAGCGGCTTTAAATATTATAATTCTAAATTTTTAATCTTTCTAAAGAAAAGACTTATTATTATTATAATATCGGGTTTAACCTCGGGACGTTTAGAAGAATTTAATAATAATAATATTAATTAACCCCTCTTCGATAACCCCCGTCGTAAAGATAGTAATAAATTCGAAAGTATTATTACCCCCGAAGAGACTTTAAATATATAATTTAAAGTTATTAAAGAAGAAAACCGTCGCTTAAAATAATAATAAGAATTAGAGGTATTATAAATTTAAAATTAAGAATTATATAATCTTATTATTTTTATTTTCGTTAATAAAGTATTAATAGAATTTATTATTTTTAATAAAAATTCCTTAATTATTATATTTACTAGTAGAATAATAATAAGTTTAATTATACTTAATAAGGATAATTTTTTTAAGGCGAAAACACTACGCTTTAATAGAATATATTTTTATAAAAGTATAAACGAAGGTAAATATTTACGCTAGTTTTATAATATAAATATTAAATTTTTAATTAGTCCTAAATATTTCACTACCGATTATTTAAAGATTATATATTATATAGACTCGTTAGAAGGTAACCCTTTAACGTAATAATATAAATATTACGATTTATATAATTTAGTTAATATTATATTTAGTTTTTTTAAGAAGTTTCTTTTTAATTTAATAACGGATTTAGTTAACTACCGTCTCTTTATTTATAAAAAGTAGGAGGAAGTTAAATAATAATTTAATTAAAAAGTATCGTTATTTAAAATTTATTTTAAAGAGATAAAGACCTAATTACTTTTATTCTCGGAGGAGTTATTATAATTACTAGTACCTTAGTATAAGAGCTAGTACCTTAGTATAAGATAATAGTTTATTCGTACCACTAGATAGAAGAAAATATATAATATATTAAGACTGAATCTTAACTACTATTTTATTTCGTTAATATTATAATTTTTACGTATCTTATCTCGTTAATACTATATTCTTATTATTTAGTAGTAACGGCGTATTCGAATTTTATTTATAAATAGAAAGAGACCGGTTACTAGCTCTTAAAGTATTAACTATAAAGTACTAAATCCTCTATTAATATCTTAAAGATATAATTATTATCCGTACTATTATTCTTTTATATAGGTCGAATTATTTTAAGAGATTATAAATTAATTATAATTCGTCCTTATATTTATTATTAGTTATAATATTAATACTAACTTTTTAATTATTAGTGTTCTACGACGACGAACGAAGCGAGCCGCTTCGTTTTCGTCTTAACTCTTATATATAGTAGCGGTGTTTCTTTACACTAGCTACGCCTACTTTAAATCCTAATAATCGAGTTATTATACTAGGTTTCTATAGTTATATAAATTAGTTTATAAACGCGCTTTATAAACTTAAAGGAATATCTATACCCCGGTTATAAAGAGTATTTTATATTTCGGTCGTAGGCGTAGAGAACGATCTATATTAAATTAAAATATCGCCGCCGTTTATACCGTATATTATTATTTTCGTTTATATAGAAAATCCTTACCTTTTCTTAAAGATCTCGGTTTAACCGTAATTAATTATTAAGAAAGTTAAATTACGCCGGAATTATAAAGTTAAAAGCGGAGTTTACTTTTCTTATAATCTAAAACCTATATTTACTTAAAAGAGGAGAAGCGGTATTTACCTTATTAAGAATTATAGCGAAATCGATAGGTTTTCCCCGCGTTAAGGTAGGAACCCTGAAAATTTTCTTTTAATTCTTTACTTCTTACCTTTTACTTCGTTATTTCTAATTTACGTAATTAAGATTTAAATCTTTAATACTATATAAATAAGTTTTCGAATTATATACCGGTAGAAGATCTTTATAAATATATATAACTTATTTTATTTTCCCTACCTATAAGTTACGCGGAGGTAAAGAAACCGTTTTTATTAAACCTTACTATCTCTCTAGCGTTTTAATTATTTACGTTTTCGAAAAAATATTTCGAGTAGTATAATAAGAATATTAATAAATTAATTTAAGAAGTAGTTCTTTTTATTATCGACTAGTACGATCCTCTATTAAATATATTAAGAGGTAGCGAGTTATTCGTAAAAAAAGAATATTCTATCTTTATTAATATTTAAGAAGAAGAAAGTTCCGTAGAAGAAAACCCTTTTATATTTCCGATTTCTTAGACGCACCCTCCTTTAATTACGGAAATATTAACGGCTTTTATTAAGAGCGTTAAATACTATACCGATTCGGCGTACTTTAACGATTAAAAAGAAAGAAATAAGGAGATTTTAAATTCTTAACTACCTTATTTTTAAAGAAAGGTTAAGGACCGGATTTTAATTACTTTTATTTATTCTCTTCTAACTACGTTCTTTTCTTTAATTTCTAATCTAGTTAAATCTATAATTTAATTAACTCCGAGAAAATTAATACTTTAGTTCCTCCTATAAGAATTAATTTTCACTATAAACGACGTTATACGAAGGATTCTTTTTAATTAAACCGAGAATATAATTAATAATAATAAGGGCTAGTCTAATTTTTTAAGATAAAGTTAAAAAGGTTTTAATAACTTTAAAGGAAATTAATTTACTCTATTTAATTTTTAATTTTAATAGGAATAAGAAACCGTAGGCTAGTTACGAATACCGCCTCCGTTAATAAAAATCGATTTAAATTTATATAATATTATAATTTAAGTTATACGATCTACCGTACTAGATATTATTAAAATTATTTTATAAAATTAAAATTAAGCTTTTAAAGGGTCTTTAAAATCTATTAAACCATAAAGACTAGTTAGTAAAAACGGGTATATTTAATAAATATAATAATAGGCTAGGTATTTTTATACCGGCGAATTAGGTTTCTTTTATCCGGATTATTTAAAGTTATAAAATACCGGTAATATCGTTTTTAACCCTAGAGAGTTAATATTTAAAGAGATTTATACCTTTTATAATAAAGTTTAGGATTTCGTTATAATAAAAGGTAAAGATATAATAAAGAGGAATCTAAATAATTACTTCCGCGGTATCGTTATAAATTAATAATTTAAAATCCTTTTCTAAGATAAGAAAGATATAATAATATAATTACCGAATAATTTATAACGCTAAATTACTAGGCTATAAAATTACTTTAAGATTATAATATTTATAACTCTAAAAGAGCTTAGTCGCTAGTTATATATATTAAAGAATACGACCGAACGAAGTAATTCATTTATCTACGTCTAGAATATAATTAAATACGCCGTTTAAACCGGTATTACCGAAGAGTATACGTAGGTTATATAAGTATAGAATTATCTCGATATTAATTTCTAGGCTATTATCCCTCCTCTAACGAACGATACTTCGATTAAATAATTTATCGAATAACTTAAGAGTAGGAAGGAGATATAGTATAGGATATAAACCTAAAAGAATAAAGAAAGTTATAAAAATTATCGAAAAGAAATTAAAGAGCGAGAAAAGAATCGCGATATAAAAGAGGATAAATAATTATTTAGGGATAAATAATCGTTATAACGATAAAGTAGGTATTATAATTCAATATTTTATCGGCCTTAATAATAATATCGATCTTTTTAATCTTAAGATTTTTAAATATTTTAAGGTCCTTAGTTTTAAGGCTTTTAAAAGTAAAGACCGTTTATTATAGAACCGAATCCTTATAATTCTCGTTTTTTTTATACTAGTAAATAACTAGATCTTCTTTCTCTTATATTAATATTTATAATTAACCGGCTTACTTTTAAAATCGGTAGACTATACTTTAAATATAGTAGTAATAATAATCGTAGTAAATTTAAAAGCCTCCCCCGTAAAAACTTTTAAAAAACGCTCTACTACTATTAAAATAACTATTTATAATCACCGCCGGAAACACTTAGTTTAATTAAAATTCATTCGTTAAGAATCGGGGTTATAGGAACTAGAATTATAATAACTAAAATTATAGGAATCGTAGGGCACGCCTATACTACCCGCCGAGACTATATAATACTTTCGGTAATTAAGTATAGATATAGCCTATTTACTTTAATAAATTATATAATAATTTTAATAACGAGAATATAGATTATAATATCTTCTTTAGATTTATTAATAATTATTTCGGCTCTCCCGAAACTCCGTCGATAAATTATTATAATTATTATATAAACGCCGATAAGAGTTATTATAATACTAAAAAGAGTGTTATAAACGAAGAATAAAGCGTTAATAAAGACGTTAATATTAAATTCGTCTTAATTACGTATTATATTTCTACGGGGAAAATAAGTTAACGTCCCGTTTATAGGAACTATAAGTTTAATTTCCCGTCGAATAATCTTTTATATATATACCTAAAAGAAAGGAAATATATATACTCGATTAATATTTAAAAAGTAATTAATCCTACTTTTATAAAATCTAAGAATACCGAGTTAAATATTACTCCGAAGATTTTAATCCTAGAGATTATAATAATATTAAAATTAATAACTCTTAAATCTTCCCCTTTATAAAAGGGTAGATTAATAATCGAATTTATTACTCCGCCTTTATTAATTAACGGGATAATATTTCGTATATAATATTATTTTACCGGCTAAATAGGCCTTACCCTAAATATTATTCGAGAATTAGGATATTTTAATACTAGGTATCCGATAAATATAATCGATAAAGTATTTATTACGTAACGAATCCCCGGCGTTTAGTTATAAACTTATAATAAAATTATTATCTTAAAAAATATCGGCTCGAATCGTTATTTAATTATAAAATAAACTTTAATTATATTTTATATAGACGGAAAAACGAAGAATAATATAAAAGTAATAATTAAAATTATTAAGGACTTTTATATTATCGATAACTTTAAAGTTAATATATTTATCGGTATAAATATCTTAGGCTAGGAGAAGGCCGTTATCGACCTCCTTAATAATTAAATAATTTTAAATAACTACGAAGATATTACGATCCTTATTTAATTTATAACTAGGGATAATATAAGGATCCGATATATTATATAGTTAAAGCGCCGCTAAATAATTTTAATACGAATTATATTAACGGTAATAATCTCGTTAAAAGGGAAATTATAATTACCGGACCGAGACTTCTTATTCGAATTATAAATAAAAGGAGTCTATATTTACTTTATAAACTTAATAATTAACTTTATTAATATTCGTAACGAGGGGAATACGCCTTTTATTATTCCTCGTTATTAACGAATAAGATTAATTATAAAATACGAGGTAAAAGAAACGTACTTTATCGATTTAAATAATTATTCCCTTACGGCGAAAACTTACGAGGACGATATAATTATATTACGTTTTATTAACCTTTATAATCCGAGGTTAATTTCGAGGCCTAAGGTCGATCCTTTTATAAAAACGAAGCTACCGAATAAAATTACGATCTACGGTAACGACTCCGATATTACCGCGATTAAAGAGATTATAAAGTAATACCCTCGTATTTAGGAAAATACGGGAGATATAATTAACCTACCCGAATCCGAGTAACTATCGATTCCGTTTACTACGGACTAGTAATCGTTTAATACGAAATTTAATTATAAGGTTTATTTATTAAACCCCGATATAAAAGCTTTAGTAGACGAGAAATTCAATAAAATATATTAATAAAAGAAAATATTATAGTTTACCGAGCCTTCCTTATTCGCTTTCTTTATCTTCGTTATATAGCGGACGGTATATAAAGGCCCCGAGAGAATACCGATACGGAAGGGTAAAATCGTAGTCGATATTCGTAATTTAAATAAAATTATTATTTTTAATAACTACCCTCTTCCGCTTTAAAGCGATATTATTTCGTTAATATAAAGGTATATTTATATAAATACTATTAATTATAATAGATAATTCTATTTCTTCTTAATTAAGAGAGATAATTATTATAAATTTATAATAGTTTCTTACCGTAGTTCGGAGTAATATAACGTTATAGTAATAAGATAAAAAGGGTTAGTTCCGTATATTTAATATAAGATAAATACTTTTCTTCGCCCGTATAGAGTATTCGCGAGATACTACGTCGATAATATCGTAATTTTCTTACGGTCCTATTCCGAGTATATCGAATATTTTATAATTATCTTCGCTTTATTCGCAGGCCTTAAGATTTTATTTAAATTTAAAAAATCCTTTTTAATTTACCCCTCCGTTATATTTCTAGGCTAGAAAGTAAATAGGTTAGGTTTAACTATTATTAAAAAAAGAATTATAATAATTAAGGAACTTTATTTCCTAAATATACTATAGGCTTTAAAAATATATATCGGAATAATAAATTAATTACGAAGTAATATTAGATATTTCGTTTAGATTATTAAGTTATTTTAACGCCGGAAAACCTAGCTTTTAAAGAGCTCGCCGTCGTAGGGCGGGAATACGCGAAAGATTTATTTTAAAAAAACTTACTTCGTATTTATAAAAGAGGAATTAACTTCTTTTAAATTATTATAAAAGATATTTACCTTTAAAATCTATTTATATTATCGGGATCTAGCTCGTTAATTATATATTAATATCGATATATTAAAGTCGTACGGAATTAACGCGATAATATACTATATTTAGAGAGATTCTTAGGGTAATAATTTCCCTTATATTAATATATAATTAATTTTATTTCTATCCAAATTATTTAATCCTACGGAGTCGCGTTACTAGTTTACGGAATTAAAAGTAATAGGTTTAATTTAGATACTAAAGAAGATCTTATACCTATTTATATAAATCCCGATAAAGAAAGTTATTATCTTTATTAATTACTCGGTAACTATTAATATTACCCGATAAATAATATTATCGTCGTCCTCTTTTAATAGGATAAATCTATGGTTAATATAAACTTCCTAATATACGTTATAATACGATCTCGATATTCGTTAATATTTAGGAAAGTAAAATATCGTATTAAATATATTATCTCGCCTCCTCGGTAAGAAAGAATATCTCGACGCTAAGAGTCTTAGTATTTTAGACGACGTCTTCGCTTTTTATTTTACCTTAGTTAAAATATCTTTTAAATACCGCCTTAAATTATAAAAGGCGTATTTTAAAAATAAAAAATAATTAAGAGTAATAACTTTCCTTATATATAAGAAGAATAGATTTAAGAAGGAAGCCCTAGGGTCTACGGATAAAATCGATATAATTAATACTAATATTCCTTTCCTTCTTAGAGACTTACTTATATAGTATAAAGATAATTATATTAATAAGGAACACCTATATATCCCGAAATTAATAAAATAAAATATTTTCGAACTCGCGTATAATAAGCGAAATTATATAGGATTTTATAGAACGTACGAGAATATCGCCGATAATTATTATATACGGTATTTAACTCGAAGACTTAAATACTATATTTTATACTACCCTTAATATTAATTTAATTAGATAAAGAGATATATATTATATAATACTTTAAAACTAATCCTAATAGAGTTAAAGATCTATTATTACGTTATTATTAATTTTATTATAACGCTCCCTATACTTATAAACGGATATAATTATTTAATAACTATTATTTATAAGTTCTCGAAAGTAGTTACTACGGCCTTAGGGAAAAATACGTTTAACGCCGAAAAATAAATAAGCGCGTTACTTCTCGCCTTTACCGACTAAGGAATTCTAAAGGCGATTATTTTTAATAAAGACCTTAAGTTTCTTTTAGGTTTATAAAAGGTAATTTTTAAAATATTAAAAACTAAATTAATAATCTCTACCGCCTACTACCCTTAGTTTAACGGTTAATCGGAACGGATAAATTAGACTATAGAAATAATATTACGATTTTATTTAATATACTACCCTAATAACTTATAGGATAAATTCGTAAATACTTTATAATTTATTATAAATAATTCTTTAAACTTAATAACGACGCTTTTATTAAACGAGATTATCTACGGTATAAAATTTAATAATAGAATTTCGGTTTAAGATACGATAAGAAGAATAGATTTTATTAATATTAAGACCGTTAACCGGAAGGAAGTCGTTAACGCGATTTCGTTCGCGGCGATTAATACTAAATTTCGATATAATAATAAATATATACCCTTAATAATATAAGAAGGGGATATAGTCTTTTTAAAATTATATAAAGATTATAGGATCCCGGGTTTAGAGAATTATAAACTTTCGAATTAAAGAGCTGGCCCGTTTAAAATTCTAAAGCGAATAAATAGTTTAATTTATAAGTTAGAGTTACCGCCGATAATAAATATCTACCCCGTCATTTCGGTCGCCGCCTTAGAACTTACTCCGTTAGGAGGGGATCTATATAGCCGTCCTCGGGAGGTCGGGTAAACTACTATTCTCGATAATAATAATAAAGACCTTATTATCAAAGTTAATAGTAAGATAGTCCGCGTTTTATTAGTCCTAGAAGTCTTTTATACTACTTTTATTTAATACCGTACCCGCCTCTTAGGTTAGTATAGGGTCGATTATTTACTACGGGGTTTTTTCGATTCCGTGGAAATCGAAATACCTAAAGATTAATTAACTAGAAATAAATAAATAAAACTAATCTAAAGAATTAAAAGTATTAACGGTACTAAAGATTTCATTAATAATCTCTTAACTAATATTAACGTAAATATAAATTCGTTAATTAAGAGATATCCGGCTTTAAAACGAGTACGTAATTAAGAGAAATTTAAATAATAAATAATTACCGATATCGTACTAGGCGGTAAACTTATTAAAGAGAGCGATAAATTATATAATTAATTCGGTATAACCGCGTAGACTACTTTAGATTATAACGATCGCGCCGTTATCGAAGCTATTACCGATAATAAGGCTACGTAGACTACTACGACTATTATTAGTTATAATAAACGCTCTATTACCGACGTTTTAACTACCGATAACTAGGAACCCTAATTAGGTACTATAATAAATATATTAAAGGCTACGGATACTCCTCTATCTAATATTTATAACCTAACGGTTAATCTCCGTCTCGACGACTTTAAATAAAAACGTCGTCGTCTTCCTATTAATACGGTGTATTTATAGTAGTTCTAAGTCGAGGTAATAAAGAATAGACTATATTAACGATTATAATGTTTATTCTCGTTTATACTTTTACTTCGAGGCCTCGAGAACGTAAAGCCTTTATTTATAAGGGTAACTATTATAATTACTAGTATCTTAATATAAAAACTAGTACCTTAATATAAGATAGTAGTTTATTCGTACTACTAGATAGAAGAAAATATATAATATATTAAGACTAAATCTTAACTACTGTTTTATTTCGTTAACACTATAATTCTTACGTATCTTATCTCGTTGACACTATATTCTTACTAGGAGTATAAAATAGTTTTTTTTTTTAATTAAATTTAAATCTAAATTTAAAAATAAAATTCTTAATACCGATAATATATTTATTTAAAGAGAAGAAATTCTTACCTAAATTATTATATAAAAAAAGAATTTAAAATATATATAGTTAATAAACGACTTTGATTTTAATTCGGGTTTTTAATTAAAAAACCTTAATAAAGGAAAATTTATAATAAACCGAATTATTAAATTTAATATTAATAATAATATTAAATAAACGTATTTAAAGAAGAAGGGTAATAAACGTAAAATTAATATTATTAATTCTTTATATAATAAGATTTATACGTCGGCGCGGTATTTATAAAAAACGATTAAACTTAATTTATACCTCGGAAGAAAAATAAAAAAAACGATTAATAGAGATATACTCTTTTATTCTTTTTAAAGATTAAATTACCCTTTAAAATAAAGTTAAGTAACTTATTATTTTAATTAACTTTAAAGTATAAATTAATTTTATTTTATAATAGTTTATTATTAAAAATAATTTAGAATTTTATAATACTATTTTATTACTAATTAAAGTAATTAACGGGTAAAGTATTAATTAATTTATATATTTACTCTAATAAAACTACTTTATTAATAAGGGAGTTCCGCGAATATTTTTTTAATAAAGTTACTAGCGGCGCCTACTAGCGGTTAAAGAAACCTCGTCGGTTAAAAACTTTTATTTATCGATAATTTATTTCCTCTTTTTACTAGTTAGTAGCCGATAGTTATAATTATTTTAAAATATTATTTATCCTTCCCTTTATTTCTCTTCTATTTTAATTTTAGATTTTATTTATTTATTTTATAAACTTATAGGCCGCTTTATTATAAATTTATTAAATAATTAATACCTACGACTCTCCGGCCGGCGGTTTCTTTTTTTTCTTCCTCTTCTTTATAAATTTAAATATATCACTAGGTCCTAGTAGTAATTTAAATTATATTAATTATTTTTTAATAAAAGAGAATTAACCGAGTTATCCCGTTTTTATTATCTACCGCGCGGTTATATATATATTTTAGGCCTATATTAATATTTTCTTAAAATCGTATATATTTATTTATTTTATTAGCTTTATATTATCCCTAGCTAGTTTTAAATAAAATAATAATATATACTTTATACTTTATTTCCTTTATCTATACTAATAACTAGCGCTACGAATTATAGGTATTTTTATTCGGTATAAAAATTTATTTAATCCAATTTTACTATATTTTAATTATATTATTATAAAGTTTTTAATCTTCTTTAGTTAATTATAAAAACCGTCGCGCTAAATACTTTATTATTATTATACGTCGATACGCGCCTCTACTCCGTTACCTTATTTTTATTAATAAATATAACCGTTACTATAATAATTATATTATTACTAATCTCCGGGTATAATATTAATATTATATTATTTATATATAATATCTTACTACTAGTATTTATTATAGTATAATAAAAGTATATAATAAAGATAACTACCGTTATTCCGTTACTAATACTATAAATACTATAAAAATAATTTAATATACTATATTTATTATAAATACTATAAACGCTATAGAAACGATAATATATACTATTTCGCTCCGTTACTATTATATATAATAGTATAAAATCACGAAAGAAATATTATTTAATTAATTACTATTACTATATATTAACTTTATAGAGATAATTTTATAAATATACTATTTATTTACTATTAATACTATTATATAATAGAGGTAGTATAGTAATATTACTCTTCCGTTATTAATACTATATTATAATACTATAGGAATAATTTCGTATTATTCCGCGATTAATACTATATATTAATATTATAGAACCGATAGTATAAATTAGAAAACTCTTTTCTCTTATTTCTTTTAAGGGGTTTAAAGGTTTTTTAATAAATTTCGACTAATTAATTAAATATTATTCCGTAACTAGTACTATAAATATTAAAGAATTAAATACATAGTTTTATATTTGAATTACTATATAATAACGTCGTTATATTAAATAACTTTTTTCTCTTATTTCTTTTAAAGAGTTTAAAGATTTTTTAATAAATATTTTTTAATTAAAATATTTAAATACCTAGAGACTAGGGTCTAAAAAGAGAAATAATTATAAAGTAGTAATATATTATATATATTTATACCCCGCTAAAGATATTAATATAATATATATACTTATACTCCGTTATCTCTATAATATTATTAATTATTAATACGGGGTTCTAACTTTTAATAATTCTATATCGAGTTAATATTCCCCTATATTCTTAGAATCTTTAGAGATTATTTCTATTATTAAATCTAGAATTTAAGAATTATTTAATAATAAACTCTATAATTATTTTACGTCTATTATATTATTACTAAATTACTAGCTCTACGCTAGCGGCTTTGAATATTATATTTATATTTTAGTACTTTTTAATAGATTATTTTATATTAAATTAAATAAATTTAGAAATATTTACCTCTTAATTATTTATACCCTCTAACTACTTGTCCTGTAGAGTTGAAGCCTGGAAGACCCTTCGGCCCCTAAAGAATACCCTAGAAATTCGTTTTCCGGGCAACGATTCGGGAAGTTCCGGGGACTATACTTGTCGCGAAGGTGATCAGGACTAGGGCGGCCTCTAGCGGCTTCCATGCATCAGCCCTATGGGTGAGCGGTAATGTATATCTAATCTCACAAGCGAATTCTCCCACAATTCAAAATCGCAGCCGTGGTATCGCAGAACTTAGATCAACATCAGATGGCTTCAGAACAGGTATCGTCAAACCTCTCCCAGGACCTCATCTGGGAGATCTGCCGTGAGTTTGGATCTTCGTGCAACTAAACGGACCCAGACTGACGAGGTGACACTAGGCCCAAACAATTCCTACCTTGTGAAGCGGAAGAGCGGAGGTGGCTCTCAACTCTCCAGGGACCCTCTCAATTTGATGAACAAGCATTCAAGGAAGGTGTGAAACCTTTGCGGATCTTACGTTCTTCAATTGCTGACGGGGATTGCAGTATGCCGGATTCCTGAACAACAAGGTATGCCTGAACTATTTCCTAAGGGGAATACGCTCGAAGTTTAGAGAAGGGAAGAAAAGCTGATGGGACCACAATTACTAGGCAGTGGGAGTTTATCCAGGCGAAAAGGGTGGTGTCACACTGGTTACAAAGAAACACAAGCACCTAAACCGACCCGCAGCCAATAAAAATGAGGTTTCATGGAGCGGAAACAAGTCAGGGCCAAAGTCAGACTTGGACTTCCCTTTCAATTGGGGCTATAGGTGCTGATGGTTTGGGAACAGGATCTACAAAGGCATTGTGAACTACACAGCAAAGCAAGGCTACCGCGCCGATCTGCGTCAGGAGGCTGTCGCTCGCGCAAGTGCTATCCGTGAATCGCAGCGGCCGAAGAAGGAGAACCCAGAGCCCAAGCTTCGCGGCTCGAAGGCGAAGAAGGCAGAAGAGAAGGTCAAGTGATGGTGACTAAGGTCTCCGGGACTTTAGCCATTGCTTGGAATGAAACGTACCAAGCATAATTCCTTCTATTAAATACTAGCTTGCAATGCATGTCTGAAGCCATAACATTGCGTGCTAGAGCGGCAGCTTTTGGCCCCAATTGTCGACTGTCTACTTCTCCCAGAATTGATTGGAGAATACTGGCCGTAGGACTCGTAGTAGAAATCTTAGACAACAGTATAGAAAGACGCCTACATTGTTGTAAAGTCCAAACCAAGCACCGGGCTGCTTCCATCCCGCTTGAATTTCCTCTTCATGTTACTGATTATTGAGGCCCGAGGGGCCGTGTTTTGTCTCCGGTGCAGCCCCCCTGCTTAGTCGGAATTTTAGCGCCTAGAGGCATTCCTCTATAAGGGTTCTACACTCGGAACCGGGTAAATCCTAAGAATAAAGCTTCTACAGCGTAAATTACGGTTATTAATAATCGTTAATATTCTTTAATTCAAAAGTATAGTAGAATATTATAAACTAAAAAGTAATAATTTATATAAATTATAATTAAATACCGATAGCTACCTACCTATAATAGAGTCTTAAAATTTAAAATATCTTTATATTCGATATAAAATACCGACGTATCTTAACGCCGATAAAAATTAAAATCTATATTTTTTTATTAGTGATCGAAGTAGTAAAGAGGTTTCTAGTTCGTTTTCGGGGAATTCTACTAAAAAACGACTAATTTAAAATATATAATTAAGAATAAATCTACGTCGGGAGTTATATATATAATATATCGGCGTAAAATATTTAATTTTTATATATAGATTCAGTTTTTACACTATTAAAAATTCTAGTAAAGAACGAAATTTAAAGACGATTTATAATTTAAAATCGTTAATTTTTATAGGGGATATAAAGGTTATTTTTTTAGATTATAAGGTTTCTAGAGTAGGCGTAAAATAAAAAACGTCCGGCCTTAAAAAATTAAGGGGTAGCTGCTAATTAGCCGGTAGTGCTAGCTGCCGGAACTAAAATTTACAGCCTTAGCCTTGGCGGACGGACTCTTTACCCCACCAAATTTTCTCAACCCCGAAACAGCTTGGCTACTTTACAATCACATAAAACCACATACAATTCCCAGAACCCTCATTACCTCCTTTCAACCTACACAACAACGCAAGTATGCAGCTCCAAATGCAAAAGCTGTGCACTTCACTAACGATGGTGTTGCAGACCGCTCTGTACTTCCAGAACATTAAGTCAAGATGGTCAAAGCAGGTGAGCTTACCTTGGAGGATGACTAGGAAGCAGAGCGTCGCTGACGGCAGTCTAGTGGTCATGGGAGCCTCGGGCGGCATTGGCCAGGTGAGAAGGTTGAGGGTAACGAGTCAACGCGAAACGTCACTGAACATAATGCTGGCAGCCACTCTCCCTCCTCTTGAAGGCCTGTCCTCTTGTGGACGAGCTCTCGCTCTACGATGTCGTCAATACCCCCGGCGTTACGGCCGATCTCTCTCATATCTCCTCGATAGCCGTACGTATTTCAATAATCCAAATTGAGACGCCGCTGAGAGAGAGCAGAAAATCACCGGCTACCTTCCCGCCGACGATGGCCTAAAGAGGGCCTGCATAGGAGCAGATGTCTGCATTATCCCTGCTGGAATTCCCCGTTCGTAGCCCAGATTCTGGATAACGGAATTGGAGGCTAAAGAGCAACAGGAAAGCCTGGCATGACTCGTGATGACCTCTTCAAGATCAATGCTGGCATCGTTCGCGACCTCGTCAAGGGCATTGCAGAGTTCTGCCCGAAAGCTTTCATCTTGGTCATCTCCAATCCTGTCAACTCCACCGTCCCCATTGCTGCGGAGGTCATGAAGCAGGCCGGCGTTTTTGACGCAAAGCGCCTGTTCGGTGTGACCACTCTGGATGTTGTTCGCGCCGAGACTTTCGTGCAGGATATCACTGGCGAGAAGGATCCCTCGAAGACCGTCATTCCCGTCATTGGTGGCCACTCTGGCGAGACCATCGTCCCACTTTTCAGCCTTGCAAAGCCCGCTGTTAAGATTCCATCAGAGAAGCTTGCACCTCTGATCAAGCGTTCGTACTCATACCCGTCACCAGACATCCCCTGCTGATTCATTTACAGGCGTCCAATTCGGCGGTGACGAGGTCGTTGAGGCCAAGGGTGGTGCAGGTTCCGCCACATTGTCAATGGCATACGCTGGCTTCCGGTAGGGCTCAACTCGCCTTAGCCTATGGTAACCATGTACTCATGAGATGTTTTAGATTTGCCGAGAAGATTATGAAGGCCGTCAAGGGTGAAGAAGGCATTGTTGAGCCAACATACGTGTACCTTCCCGGTGTCTCCGGCGGTGATGCCATTGCCAAAGAAGTTGGTGTCGATTACTTCTCAGTGCCTGTCGAGCTCGGAGTACGTAAAGCACCAAAATTGGTACTAGACTTCTCGCTAACATCTTTTAGCCCTCTGGAGCCGAGAAAGCTCACAACATCCTCTCCGAATTGAACGCCGATGAGAAGAAGCTCCTTGAAGCGTGCAAGACCGGATTGAAGGGCAATATCGAGAAGGGCATCGACTTCGTACACAACCCACCCGCAAAGTAATTCACCCGGGAAATCTCGTTTGTCTCGGATTCTTGCCCTTTCTTTGCCAGACGAAAGACTTGAGACTTCTACCTTTTCGTACTCAGTCAATCGAAAGCATTGTAGCTAGCATTAGACGCGCAAGATCAATCACTGATCCGTTGCTTTTTCCTTGTAGGCTTTGAATCCATGCAAACGTTGGGGCCCGCAGGTCAGAAGGCGCAGAGATGGTAGACTGGTTGGGAGCTTGCACACAGTAGAAAGATAGACCGGATATGGGGAATCTAGGAAGATCAAAACTTGCAGACGATGCTTCTCGAGCGCGAAAGCCTCTAATCGCGGAAACGCCATACATGCCGCTAATATCAACGCATCTCCCTCCATTCAGGTGGGCTCGAAAAAGGCCTCGAAGGAGGCCTATCATGTTTTGGCCGTGATAGTCTTGATTTGGAAAGTGGCTGTTGGCAGCTCCAAAGTCTCTGCCTGCACGGTAGCATCGATGCCCATGCTCGCCAGGCCACCTCGAATGACACCGCAGGGAAACCAGAGAAACTGGAACACTGTCAGCGGACGGCAAGATTCTCTGCGTAGCTTCGAGACCTCATACCGGCTGCGCTCTTGAGACTGCTTCGGAAGACGAAGCCATACTCATCCGAGAGAATGGCTTGAAATTGTTGTCCGTAAGGACATAGACTCCCTGTACCCCAACTCGTAAGCCTATATTGTAAATTTTGCCATATCCAATAGTCATACCCGGTGGTTCGTCTTCAAATTGTCAATCTGCTTCCTGAATACCAATGTCCACATATCCTTGCATAGAAATTTGATCACGTCCAATATATCCGTGAACCGTGGCCGATCCCTCGAGAACCTGTCCAAAAGGCTACGAGTCAGTCTTCCTGATCATTTTCTTCCCAAACCCTGGCTGTATGGAGACGCCTCCCTCCTCAGCGCTACATCCTGCCCAAGGGATAGCCTCACCTCTCAACAAGCCCCTGCCCAACTCTATACCCCAAAGTCTCCAGCCTCCTAAACGCAGCTTCCCTCTGCTCATCCTCATCTATGGGCTTGACGCCATCTTGCCCCGATATTGCCAGCTCGTTGGCTAGCCTGTAGGCCATGGGGACCATTTCTATGAGCAACAAGTCCATGCATGAGGCGTTGAGAAAAGTAGCGTACGGGTCGGAGGCATTGTAGGGGGGAAGCGGCGTCTCGAAGGACATTGGAGCGGTGGGATAGGGGAGGAGTGAGTTCGAGGTATCATATGGGATAGTGGAGCTTTAGCAGCTGGAAAGCCATCTTCTCAAAATCTTATAGCACACAGTGGGAGCATGATGATTTGGAGGTTCAAAGTCTAGATTATTCACCAACAAAGCACGAAGTCACCACGAATTTGGCAGAGGTAATATTTGGTTCTCAAGATTCTCGCATTGCATTTATTATGCTCCCGCAAGCACAGTCTTCAGCACTATCTAAATATCACAAGCCATGGGGTATGTTCGCGAAAAAGCCATCCATTTGCCTCACAGCCATGCATTCGCCTAACCTCAAAGCCCAGTGTTTGGGCATTTATCCCCCAAGGCTATCCTTTAAACGCCTTTCAGATGCCGCTCCTATTCGCCATGCTAGCTTGATACTGTAGCATTCATGCAACGCTGCGTTGTGCCGTATCCGTGAAGTCGTGAGTTCGTCTGTTTGAAGGTGAATATGCTCAAGATGAGCCGTGAGAAATGCATTCGTATAAACAACAGATTCGTTTTTAAACAGACTCAAGGCTCGTATGGTGGCGGATGTCCGAAGGGATTGGACGTTTGCTGCCTTGAAGATCCAGCACTGACTGCAGTGATCCCGTTTGGTCTGAGTGGCACGTTTTCCAGCCCTGGAAATCTAGGCAGGGCACTCGACGATTTGTGGGTGACTTGCCTCTTCGCCGCTCTTGGTGGCTCTTCGTCTTCGTCGCTGCTTAGAGTAAGATCAACTACCTGACTTACTGGTCGCTTGTTGTTGGATGTGGGAGGAGGAGCTGACGAAGACGATTGCTCCCTTGATGATATTGGTGGTGTTCGCATCAAACCAGGCTCGCGAGTAGCTTCACTCTTCACTGAAGCAACCCGTGGCATATCTTGAATCTCTACTAGATCTTCATCACCATCGCTGCTAGCGTGATCGTTACTTGTCCGTGGTGGAGACGGATCGTTGCCAGCAGTCTGCGACCAATGGCCGTTCGGCTCGATTGTGACCTGATCGACTGATTTGGGGGTCGACTTCAGTATATCAAGAACGTATCTAGCAATTACGTTAGCCAATTGCAAGTAATTTGCTAAAAGGAACTCCACATACTGATCGACCTGCAGATGATCGAAGAGAACAGCCTTGTTACACACCGGGCATGTCCAAGTCGGAGCCTGTTCTTGCAGCTGGAGGAATGAATTGGCGTCGAAACATTGATTGTGAGTACAAATCGAGGAACGACAAGGGATGTCTATCCGCAGTGTTGATAATGGGCATTTCAGTGACATTATGGACGATGTCGCCACTAGATCAGTGTCTTCAGATCTGCTGATCACTGTAGGTCCCTGTCAATAGGCTCTGGGGCTAGGGTCTCAATTGTATTGACGTACTCTCCCGAATGACTTGTTCTTTCGGTATTGTTTTGCCATGCCTAAGCTTGGCGACCAGCTCTTCGACAGGATGACGTCTGACCAGGTTGACCACCATGAGGTACCGCTGCTCGATGTTAGCAGTATTCTAGCAATAGAAGGCCACGCAATCTTGATAATTGATTCGCTGGGTGTAGAATAGAGACAAATTCCAACCTTTTTCGTGAGAGCATACGTGACTACCATATAATTATTGTAGCCAGTCTTATGTCGCAACATACTCGTGATATCGGCGGGTCTGGTCGTTCCTGGCTTGTTCTTGAGACCTCTCAAATTGGCTTTGACCTCGTCCTGATTGACTTTGATCTCGAGTTGATGAGGAAATTCGATGTCAACCCGTGAAAATGGCGACATCGCGTCAGGAGCACAATATATCATGACTCTGGTAGTGGGATCCGCACTCAGCATTTCCGCGACATGGTTTCGAAGGCTGATGGTGGCTTCCACGGTATCTCGTGTAGTTTCCCGGACTGAAACTTTTGTGATTAATCACAAGTGTCAAAATTAAACAGCCCACCAAAATGATATAGAAGGGTGACAAACCTTTGCATTCTAGTATAGGTGTCAAAGGTTCTAGAACTGAAAAGAAAGGGCTCATCTTGTATTGTGGGGCCCCTGAGAGCCTGTCAGCAAAGGTAATCGATTCGGCCAATATGGTGAGCTTACTTGGCCCAGATCCATTGGTATGTGGAGGGGGCGCCCCAGGTCTGAGCATACTGCTGCCGAAAGACTGCGGGTAGTGGTTGAGTGCTGGTGGCAGTGAATTATTCCCATAAACGCCATTTGTCGAGGGGGATGGGGAGAGGTCGGCAGGGTTCGCATCTGGATTATAGACCAAGTTTCGCAATTGATTGAAGCGTTCTAAGTCATTCTTGCGAGCGTAATTGTGAAGTTCTGTTGTCATAGTCGATATTAGCATGGTATTCTGTACATGTACTATAGAAATGGGAAAGCAGTTCTTGCTTCTGCCCCGTGTCTTTCTCAACCCCAATGTAGAAATAGGAAGTTGTATCGGTAGCGACTCACGATCGATAATGCGCGTTTGAAGGGTTGCTTTTACACCTGAGACCGGAAGTCCCTCCTTTTTCAAGACCTGTTTCAGCTGGTTACTTATAAGAGTTTTGACCTTACTGGCCACAGTATCTGGGTTAGGTGGCCCTGCGGAAGCCATCTTCCACTTCAAGATATCACCACAAAGGTCCTCTCGCCTTGAGAAGGCGCTGGCGCAAGGCTGTACGGCTGCAAGATGTCATGCAGGGACACTTATGGGTAGTCGCACAGCTTGGTAGACTCTTGGTAGAGCAAAGCTCTTCACAAGTGAAGAGTTGGATATTAGAGAGAAAAGGAAAGGGACGCTGGCGAGAGGTTGAAAGAGGTGCGCGGAAATATTCCGCGGGTTTAACTTTTTATAAGGCCAAGTTCAGTCGCTCTGACTTAAGAACCACCTCACAACATATTGTAGCGCCACGAAAATCTGGCAGGCTTCAACCAGCCCAGCTGGACCATTCACATCGATCTTTCAGCCCTGAAGCCTCGATTGTGATAGGACATCACCCTGAACTCTCTAGCCTCGGTGCCATCTGTCGAGAGAGCGTACAGCAACCCCGTGCAAGGGTCAATGGGGATCGAAACTAGTCTTTAAACATGGCTAAGGGCCTACGCTCAAGTCGGAACAAGGCGAACAACTCGAGACTACGATCTAATGTATTTGGCCCTATGGAAGACGCAAGGAAGGAGCGTTTGTCTGCAAAACTACTGGAGCTAGCATCGAAGCCGAAGCCGGAGCCGAAGCCAAAAAGAGAAGATGACGCGAGCATGATAGAAGAAGACAAAGGTGATCTACGCTCTGAGAGACTACGGATGGAGTCTGCATTCCGGCTAACCCTACACTTTCGCCAGAAGTTACACAGCAGACCGAGACCGTCCCTGAGGGCGAAGCGCTTGCGATTGAAGAGGGTAAGATCTATAAGTTCGAACTATAATTGTTAGTGCTCATAAGGCTGACACTCTGTGCTCAAAGACATGGACATCGATCAAGCGAGCGGCGGATCCGCAGCTACAACAACGAGGAGCAGTGGGCGGGTACAAAAGAAAGGTCGGGGCAAAGCAAAAGCGGCGATGGTGTTCCCAGTCTACAAGAGGGGCAGGCGGGTCGGGCCACGTCTGAGTAAAACGCAGAGGAGGAAGAGCCTCAAGCCTTGAGATACCTTGCGGAGAGTTCAATCCTCGTACTCCAACGATATCCAAGGACGCTGATAGCTTGAAGTGGTGTTCAGAATGCAGACTGCTCACATCCATGGCTCAATAGTAATGAAATCATGACTCCAATTCCCTATGAACATCACCAGCTTTCCTCAGCAAAGAAAAGCGCTTGCAGCTACCTAGGTTACATAAACCCAGGCCCGATTGATTGATTGATTGATTGATTTGATTGATTGATTGATTGATTCGTTCATACTGGAGCCTAACTAGGGGCAACAGGTAATTAGGGCCTAGCCAGAGTAGCGGCGCTCCGGGCTTCCTAGCCCCGGAATGGGTCTATATTATCTACAAGGTCAAGCCCCTAATAGGCTCTACCCCTATTATAAATAATAATAATGATTCTTTAATACACTTAAAATAATTCTTTAATATTATATACGGCGATATTTATATTTTTTTAATACTAAAAGTTTAAAGGTTTCAAGGTTTAAAGATTTAAAAATTTATATTAATACTATTATCCCGGTATTTATAGGGTCTACTAGTTTATTTAATTACCTTAAAAGTATTCTTTTTAATTTTTATACTAGTACCCTCCGTGCCGAGTTAATATTAATATCGTTATTACCGGTATTTATTATATATCTTTATCGTCGATACTAGTTCTAGTAGTCTTTAGAGGGCTTTTATTCGTCGTTATAATTATAAAGAAAAGAAGCGGTAACTTTATATAAATAATTAATATATAATCGTCGGGCTTAAGGGTTATTTATTTTTACTCTTTTATAAAAAAGAGTTATCTCTTTAATATAGGCGCCTACTTAAATTAATAATATTTATATCGAGTTATCGTATACCCTAAATTCTAGGGTTAGTCGGGAGTATTAATAATATATTATTATTATTATTTATTTATATAATCTACGTTAATATTTACTTTAGGTTTATTTTATATAAATATAAATTTAATAATAAATATATAAACTCTTAGCCCGTAGCGCTATATTAAATTAAAAATATAAAGTGTATCGTTTATCGGCGCTCGTTTATAATTATTTAAACGAGTACTCTTAATATATTATAAATATATAAATATAGGAGGTAATTTTAAAATATAAATTTTAATACTTTATTATTGTATATTAATAAATACTAGCCGTCGTTATTATAGTTATAGATAAAAGTTATTATTTAGAACTCGGTTATATTAGGCGTTAGCCCGCTAGGTTCTTTAAAATTACCGAGTAGAGCGAAGAAGTTATTATTTTATAAAATACTCTTTTATATTTTATTTATAATATTTAAAAAATAGCCGCTTAAGGCGTATCTTCGCGTCTTAATATATTCGAATATAATTTATTTTAAATATAGTACCGCGGTAGTATATACCTAGAGCTAGTATAGTATATTTTATAAAGAGTTAATAATCTCGCGGTATAAGTCGGGTTCTAGAATAACTATTATATTTATATTTTATTATATATTAATATTAATTTAATAAGGAACTATTTTATTATTTATAATTAAATATTCTAATATTATTTAGAAGCGCGTACGCGTAATAAACGTTATATTTATTTTAACGCGTTAATAGTTATTAAGGCGGCGGTTATTTAAATTATTTAAATATTTATATTATAATACCGGCGAATTCCGGTATATCGGGCCTAGAGTAATAAAAGTGACCCTCGTTAATAATATTAAGATTTACCTAAAATATCTTTAATATTCGCTTATTTTATAAATAATAATAGAGGTCGTCGTCGCCCTTATATAATATTATAAACTTTACTATTTATAAATATATCTAGATCTAAATTAACTCCGTCTCTTTAACGAATTCTTTATTATATATTTCCCGCGGGCTTATACTATTATTATTTTTAAATATAAATATAATATCTTTATAATCGTATACTCCGTTCCCGTACTAGATTAAATAAATCTTATATATCCGTTATCGCTTATAATTTATTACGAATTACGCGAGAACTCTTTAAATATCCGCTATATAGTCGCTAGAGATTAAATCGTAGAATTACTCGTTTATTTTAATATTTAAATCGAATAAAACTAGGTATTACCCTCCTAAATTAATATTATAAATAAAGATTACTCCTCCGAGATCTAGGTCTTATATATTCTTAGGGTATTTATACCCGTCGTAAGTATTTAATATTATAATAACGTTTATAGACTAGTTAAAAGGAAGGTTATTTTAAAAATCCCGAACTATAAAATAATATCGTCCGTTAGGGATAATATACTAGATATAATTTATAAAGTAAACGATTTAACGAGGGTATATCTAAACTAAATTATTTAAATTATTTATAATATTTATTATCTTATAAAAGGCCGTTATCTAGGGCTATATATATATATTAAGGGCGTCGTATTTCCGTTAAAGAATATTTATAATATAAATTTAATTCTTTTATATTATTTCGACGAGTTAGTATATAGAGTAAAATTAAGAGTAGGCCCTACGCTAGGTAAATATATTAAGAGATTTAAACTAGGACTTTTTAAATATATTAAAATCTTCGTGTTAATAGCGTTATAATACCTCGGGGTTAATTCTATCTATAGTTAATTCTAATTATAAAAGTTATAATTATTCGAATATTAAAAAGTATTTTATTTTAGTATATAAGAGTTATTAAAAAAACTAGGGTAATAAGGAATAAATAACTAGAAGTATAGTAAAAAGTAAATAGTAAGTAATAAATAATAAGAAATATATAACGAGTAATAAATAATAGTAAATAGGATATTTATAATAAATAAACTTTCCTCCGGGCTAGTATTAATTAATATTAAATTTATAAAATATTAGTAATAAATTAATATCTCGAGGGTATTAATTAATATTATATACTTTATATTTATATCCTCTATACGGCTTTCCTAGCCGTATATATTATTATTTATATAAGTTATTACCTAGCCTAGAAAGATTATAATATTAAAATAATAAAGTCTTTCGGCCTATTTCTTTCGAAAGTATATAGAATATTTTAATAATATATAATACTTAATACCCCCTTTTAGGGGTATATATTTATTTTATAATATTAAAGTATTTCTACTCGGTATAAAGTACCTAAATCTAAACCTAAGAGTTTACGAGTATTTAAAAATTTAGTAGGTTTTAATATTATATTAAAAACCCCGTCTCTATTATAAAAATAGCGGCGCGTTTATAGAATACTCCTTTATTAAATAGGGTAGTTATATTCCGACTTTTTTATCCATTTTATTAAAGTATTATATATCGTAGTTCTATAAACCTAGGGTATATTAATAATATATATTCTATTATCTAGCGGCGCTCCCTATATAGGTATTCGTAGGAGTCTATTTTATCAATATTATAAAGAAAATCGTTTAAGTTAATTTTACTTATTCGTAATTAAAAGAGTATCGTAGACTACTCTTTAATAAAATTTATATATCGGGCGAAAAACTTCTTCCTAAGCTCGACTTTATTATATATTTTATATAAAGTTCGTTTATAAAGATATTTATTTTATAAATAACTATATTCTTTTTAAACTTTATATTTAACTTTATTTTTAAAGAAACTAAATAATTTAAAGAAAGTTTATAATTAATTATATCTAGTTTTAAAGAGTCTTATTCTTACCGCCTTTTTAATTCTTTCGTTTATTATTTTATTTCTAGAGACTCTTATATAGGTTAGGATTTAATAGATAATAATTAATTTATTAATTTAACGGGCTTTATCGATAATTTATTTTAATATAAATTAACCCGATTTATATTTCGGGTTTACGATAATTTAAATAGTTATTTAATTATTTATAAAAACGATAATAAGTAATTTTAAATAAACGAGAACTTCGCCCGAAACTAATTTTAAAATAAGAAGTATATTTATAATTTCCGCGATATATATTATATAGTCGGATAATTCGTTTATATAACGCCCTTTTTAGGCGCTAGTCTTATAATTTATTATTATATTATTAACCTAGTTATCGATTCTAGAGCCGTCGGTATAATAGATAAAAGCGGGCCTTTCTATTAATAACCTTTTATAAATAATAAGAGCGAGTAATTCGTCTTCGATTTTAATTTATAAAGATACTTCTTATAAGAGTTTAATAAACAATACCCGGGTTTTTAAATATTTCGTAATTATATCTTTAAAAATACGTTTTAATAATATATATAAAAGGGTCCTACCTATATACTCCGGCCGGTTTATAATCTAGTTTTTATAGAGGCCGGTTATAATTTTAAAGACCTTTTATTTAATTATTAATTTAGTCTAGATTTTAATAAATACGAATTTTAATTTTATATTAAATACTTCGCCGGCTATATAGATAATTCTATTAAAAATTATTTTAATTACTTTCTTTTATATTAAATATAATTTTATTTAAATTTATTTATTATATTCTTTATTCCTATAATCCGCGCTAGGGAGTTATATTAATATTATATATAATATAAAGAGTAGGATATATACTATATAAATATAAACGAGATTCTTTATAAATATACTCTAGTTACTACCTATAATAGAGGTAATTACCCGAAGTTAAATAATAATTATATTTTCTAAATATTCTATTTAATCGCCCTACGATAGAGCTCGATCGAAGATAATTTTAAAGTATTTAATTATATCCTAGGGGACGAGAAGTTTATTCTCGGGTAAATAAATTATTTAAATTATTATTAAAAAGTCGCCTTTACCGCTATACTTCCTTATAAAATAAATAAGTTAATATTTTACCGGGGCGAATTTAGACGTATATTTTCGCGTTTAATTTAATATAATTTTATAATTATATTTTATTATTATATAATTCTCCTCGAAAGTCTTCCTTATATATAATAATATAATATTATCGATATAATTAACTACTTATACCCCGGCCGTATTTAAAAAGTTTAATAAGTTAGTATTATAAAAGAGAAATATAATAGGCGAGAGAAGAGAACTTTAGGGAATCCTAGTTCTCGTTTTTTAATCGAGGGATTAATTAAATAACCGGAGCTTTATATTTTTTTTATTTATAAAGTTAATAAAATACTTTATTATCTTTTTAAATACTCTTCTCTTTTTTAAATTATAGAATAATCTTTTATAAAAGACGTTATTAAACGCTTTTAAAATATTTAGAAATAATATAATTACGACCTCTCTTTTCTTTTAAGCGGTGTATACCCTCTCGATAAATATATATATTATTATATTTAAGGACCTAGCTCTTTTACCCCCGAAGTAAATCTTTAGAAATAAATTATAAATCTCTATAATATAGTTTAGTTTTATAATAAATACCGCCTCGAGGTATTTACCTATAGTATATAATAGTATTATTAATTACTATAATTTTAGTTTTATATAGTTTTTTTTCCCCGTCTTTTTAAATATAATTATTATAGAGGTCCTAAATAACTTTAGGTAATATTATTCGTTAAAGTAGATATTAAATAACTATATTAATATTTCTATTATTACTAGTAGTATATATTTAAGGATTTTATTAGATATACCTAATTATCCTAGAGCCTTATTATTCGGTATTATATTAACGGTTTATATAATCTTATATTAAGTAATTAAAGAGAGTTAGATCGAGTTTAAAATCTCGAATTTCTAAATATTCTTTAACTCGGCTTTTAGCGGGGTTAAAAAAAATTTAATAAATATTATCGTCTTTTCTCGCGGATTATAAATTATTAATACCGGTATCTTTAAGTTTATCGGTCTTCGGATTAAAGAAATAAAAATTAATAATAATATATCTCGATTCTTAGTTTATTTTACTAGCTTTTATACTTTATTTATATTATTAACGACTTTAATAACTCTATTATAATATTCCTTCGTTAGGGTTTATTATATAAAAGTTTTTATTTTTTTCTTAATAACTTTATAGTCCCTTCTATCTCTTTAGGTAAATTTATAAATTTTTTATTTTTATAAATAAATTACCTCTTTAAAATAATTCTTTAAATTAATAACCTCTTTCGTAGAGCCCTCGAATCCGATATATATATATTTCGATAGTATATTTTAGGGTATCGCCTTATCGATAACGATATAAAGTATTATTATAAGCGATTATATAAAGTAATTTATTATAAATCTTAACGGGTATACCGTAACGGGTATATTAAAAAAAAAATTATAAATACTTTTCTTAAATTTATTAATATTAATCTTTATTTAATTCTTTCTTTTTAACTCCTCCGCTACCCGCTATATAAAGTCGAGATTAATTTTAATAGGAATATAATATAATTTCTTATTTAAACCTTTATTTAACGGGTAGGCGAGATAATAAAATAATTACGATTTAATTAAATTTATATTAAATATAAAGTTAATAATATTAGATTTATATCTTTTATCGAGGTTTTTTTATATTATTATCCCCTTTTTAAATAGGAGCCGGAGGCTATATTTATTAAATATATTATATAACTTTTTAACTTTATATTATAATAATACTACGATAATAATCTCTTTTTATCTAGGGTTATAAATATTAAAATTACCTATAAATAAATATTCCGCGTTCGGTTCTTTAACGGCGATTTTATTTAATACCTCCATTATATTCTTTATTCTCTTATCGTTATCTAGCGGGTTATATATATTATAGATAAATAAAAAGATTTTACTAATTTTGATTCGGGTAGTATATAAATATCGGGTTAAATATATAAACTTCTATTTACTTCGCGGGATATATTTATTAATATATATTAATACCCGTAACTTCTAAGCGGCGGCCTTAATTATATTATATATTAAATCGAAGTATACTTTAACTTTAAAAGGGTTATATATTAATTTATTAAATTTATTCTAATAAGATTTTTATACCGCGATAATATTTTTTTCGCGGGCGGAGGGTAATTTAAAGAATTCGTTAATAATAAATCTCGAGTTAATAATATTATATTAGAGGATAAAGAGTTAAGGCCTCTACTTTAAATTATTTATTTTAAATATCGCGTATTTAAATCCTCTCCTCTACGATATTATAATAGATATTAAGGTTTAACTACCTAAGTTATTTCTCGAAAATAATAATCTTATATCCGATTTCTTATTAATATAGTTTTATATATTTAGTTCTCGTTTTATTTAATAGCGCCCTTTACTACCGAGCTTTTTTATTAATATTTTTAGTTTTTTTATTACTCGCCCGGAGATCCTAATAGTTATAAAGGAGTTATTATTCTTAATAAACCTCTTTCTTTTTAAGTTTTTTATTAATTTTATTATCGATTTTATTATTAATATTATTATCGATTTAGGTACTTTAATACTTATAGTATTAATTTTAATATCGACTTTAATATAAATATTAACTTTAATATCGATTTTAGTATCGATTTTAATATAAATTATATTAACTTTAATATCGATTTTAGTCTCGATATCGAGTTAATAAGTATTTTTACTTTTAACTAATTCTCTTTAATCTATTTAAAATCTTTATATAAATCGGTAATTTTTATTAATAATATTTAATTTCTAGTACCCCGAGCGCGAGCTTATAAAGATTTCGTATTCGTCGACGTATTTATTATATCGTCGGAAATAGATATAGAATCCTACGATAAAGTATTATCTTTTAAATTAATATAAATTAATATTAAAATTCTTAATATATTAGTTATAACGGGTGTTTTAAATATTATTTAAAATATCGCCGATTCCTTTAAAAGCCCGTTAATTATAATTAACGGTTTATTTACTAGAGGGCCTTAGTTTATTATTTATTAAAACGCGTTTATTAATTATTTAGGCGCGTTTATTAATATTTAAATCGCGTTCTTTTTATTTTCGGGTTAATATATTTTACCCCTTAATTTTTTAGGGTTAAACTAGGTCTTTAAATTTTCTAGAAATTTATCCGGCTCCGATTTAAGTCCGGGAGGGCGTTTTTTATCCTAGGCGATATCTTCGAGATTTAAAATAAATTTATTTCTAGTCTAGATTTTAATAATATAATATCGGGTTAGTTTATTCTTTTTAACCTCTTTTATCCTTAGAATTTCTTATTCTTTAATAAAGTATTCGGGGTTAAATATTTAATAAAACCCGCTATAAAGAATATAATAATACTTTAATATTAATTAAAGTCTTTCGGCGTATTCGCTCCCTAAATAAATTCTAGTATAATAAATATATTTAATTTACGCCCTATACCGGGTTCTCTTATATCTATATTATTAATATCTAGTATACTATACTAGTTTATATTTTAATTTATAGTATTCGTATAGACTTCGTTATTTATTTTATATAAGTTCTTAATTTATAGCCCGGTTCGCGTCTTATAAAGATAAAAAAGCGAGAATTAAAAATATTTTTAATTTTCGCCTCGCCCTTTTAGCCCTAGTAAATTATATAATATATATAATAATCGCCTTCGGGTAGCTCGCCGCGTTTTTTTTAAAAAAAAACCCGGTTATCTCCTTTAATTTTATTTTTACTATAGTTATAAAGACTCTATATATAACTACTCTATAAATATCCTCTATTATATAGATTTTATTATTATATATTATAACCTAGAGTTCCCGATTATATATAAATCGCTCCCTATTTATTATCTTTTCGGTATATAATTCTAGGTCGTTACTTTTTAGTAGTAGAATGTTTGTAATATATATAAATTATAAACGGGAAGCGTAGCTCGCTATATATTAAATATAAATATATAATTTTACCGAAGTAAAATTACGGAATACCCGTATTATTATTAACGAGATATATACTCGAATTTAGAGATTCTTTATTATAATCGGTACCTCTAGGCCGGAGCTAGTATTATTTAATAATATAAATTAAATAAAGGAACCTTAAAGAGGTATAATAATTTATTATTATTATTAAATTTATTTATATCTAGAAATACTAGAGTTATTATCTAGATTACTTTTTAAGAATTTATAAATATTTTTAATAATTTATAATTCTTTTTTATAATTCTTAAAAGTCTCCTCCGTTAAAGTAATAGAGAGTTAAGATATAATTATAATATTAAAGAATAATATTTATTCGGCTACCTCTCGAAAAGCGCGATATAAATAATTTATATAAAAAGTGTTTATTCTTCTTTTAAAATAAATCTTTATAAACTCTTCGATATTAATATATATTATAATATAGGTTATTATAAACTTTATAAAGAACGCGTCTTTATTATTATTTTCGCTGATAATTAATTAAACCGTAGAAATAGAGGTCTTTATAACGCGAATAATAGTTTAAATAAATATTAAATTATAATATTTAATTAGTTATATAATTTAAGGGGCTTTATAGGCGAAATACTTGAGTCTATATATATGAAATCAATATGTGCAATTTTGCGTGTGTGGAGTTTTTTTTTTTTTCCCAGGCCCGATTTGGCGCTTCGGCACGGGAGATCGTCGACGCCCGTTTAGGATTTGAGCCTCAACTCTCGACGGCAATGAGAGAGATCACTCTTCGTATCCAAGTGACAATGCGACGTTCCAACATTGATGGCAATAGCCATCAGAGTCGAAGGATCTTAGAGTCGTAGTCACCTGAAGCTGTCAAACATGCTTCAGCAATGTCGCAGAGAATTTCGATACCTTTGCTGGCTGTCGCCAATTTGCTAATCCCCATAGCTATATTGATCTTCGCAACGGGCTTTTTTCCTTACAAGCCATTCATTCCCGGGAAAGCCAGCTTCGAAGGAAGTATTGATGCTAGTAAGCGTGGATCGGCACCCTTCGACAAAGTCATCTTCATGGTCGTTGATGCGCTTAGGAGGTTGACGTCCCAAAACATAATGCTACGCCTATGCTAATGGGTATAGTGACTTCGTCTATTCCAATACCTCTGGCTTCAAGTTCACCCAGAGGTATACACACATGCTTCGTCGTCCCGAACATCAGCTAACGGATCTACAGTCTCATACGTTCGGGCGCAGCCGTGCCTTTCACCGCTCATGCGACATCCCCAACCATTACCATGCCTCGAGTCAAAGCAATAACGACCGGATCAATACCCTCCTTCCTCGATGTGATCCTAAATTTCGCAGAATCTGATACCACTTCGAACTTAGCAAATCAAGACACATGGCTTTCACAGTTGAAGGGCAAGCCGGGAGGAAAGCTGGTCATGTATGGGGATGATACTTGGCTCAAACTCTTTCCTGATACGTTCTCTCGTGCGGACGGTACCTCGAGTTTCTTTGTTTCGGTCAGTGGTCTTTTGTTGCATAGATGTATGATAGATGTCGCAATACTGAGAATCTCTTACCAGGACTTTACTGAGGTTGATAACAACGTGACAAGACATATTCCATTAGCGCTCTCAAATAGTGACTGGAACGGTGTAATCATGCATTTCCTTGGGCTTGATCACATCGGCCACAAATCTGGCCCAAGAAGGTAATATACCGGTCTACATTAGGCATTGTCCCTGACGCTGACACCAACTGCAGTCCTCACATGATTCCAAAGCAGCGGGAAATGGATGGCATCGTCAGGCAAATATACGAAGCAATCGAGACGGAGAAGCATTTGCAATCCACCCTTCTTGTACTGTGTGGCGACCATGGCATGAACGATGCAGGCAACCATGGAGGCTCTACGGAAGGCGAGACGTCTCCAGCGCTTGTCTTCTTGTCTCCCAAGCTGCAGAACATTTCAAAGGGCTTGGAATGCCCAATTGCCTTGCCAGAAGCTCGTTTTGACTACTACACTATGGTAGAGCAGTCAGACATTGCACCGACCTTGGCCGGACTGCTTGGCTTTCCAGTGCCGCTCAACAATCTGGGTGTTTTCATACCCGAGCTTTTGGGCTTCTGGGACCAAGGTCAGCCCTTTGAACACACTTGATTCGTGGAACTACCATTTGTTGATGATCTTCGTAGGCTGGAAGGTACATCTTATGCGCCAGAACGCACAACAGATCATGGACATTGTCCGAGGCGCATTCCCCAAAGAGTCGTTTGACGGCAGCTCGAGGGAAAGCATGTGTACGCAGCCGCAGGGTGACGGAGAACTATTGAGCTGTTTGTGGATCAACGCAACAAGCCTATCGAGCTCGGATCAGAAGGACACGATTCAGACTTTGGATGCATTGACGGAGGCGAGTGACATGACCGGGTCCGTCCATTCAGATACTAATGTAAGTTGTGTATAGTTCTCCAAGCGCGCCCAAGGTATCATGAGCAGCACTGCCAGCGATTACGACGTTCGGAGGCTTTACGCTGGCATTGGCCTTGCTGTTTTAGCAACGTTGGCAGGGCTTGCCACAGCTTCGAGAGGGCTGCTAAAAGAACGAACGACTGGGCTGTGGATCTTCTCTATAACCATCATATACGGTGTGATGATGTTTGCTAGTAGCTATGTTGAGGAAGAGCATCATTTCTGGTACTGGACTACCTCTGCCTGGCTCGCATGGCTATTTGTGAAGCAGTAAGACTCCCACCCCCCCGTACATACTGCCACTGATGGGCCAAAGACGCAACAGTGTGCAGAAAGGTGGAGCTCTAGCGGCATGCTTTGCAGCTACACTACTCGCACTCTTGCGAGTCGTCCGTGCCTGGAATCAGACAGGCCAAAAGCATGCTGGAGAGCCCGATATTGCAAAAACACTTTTCCCCGCCCATAACTTCATATTCTGGCTCCTGGTATTTGCAACGTATCTTGACGTCGTCCAAAGGCTAGCAAGAAGAGCTGTTCCATGGGCATCTCGCCAACTTTCGTCCGCTGCCTCCTTTGCTTTGGGCATTGCAGCACTCGGATTCAAAGTCGCTTTCACCAAGGCAGATGCTCCGGAACTCCTCGAAGGTCTTCAATTTTTTGTTTTGAGACCGTTGGAAGAAGCATCCTTGGTAGCTCAGGCTAGAGCATTTTTTTCCAGTAATGCAATCATGATGGCGCTGACCAGCTTTCCCGTGATATATCAAAGGGCGTTCCAAGGAGAGAAGACTGATGGTATGATTCTCTTGGAAATGCATTGCAAGCATGAGGTACTGACTCCGAGGCTACCAGACGTCCTGCGACCGCTTCACGACCTCTTCACCCTTTTCCTCATAACCCAGTCGCGAGCCACCAACATACCGTTATATCTCCTCTTCGAGCTGCAGTTTCATGTTCTTGGATACCTCCAAATCTCCGGTGCCGAATTGACATTGGCAACCCTGCTATTCCAGTACGCCTCATTCTTCGCATTTGGTGGTTCCAACGCTATCTCTTCGGTCGATCTTTCCAACGCCTACAATGGAATCAACGGATACAATGTTGTGGCTGTGGGTGTATTGACGTTCTGTGGAAATTGGGCCGGTCCCTTGTGGTGGACCTCAGCAATGGCGCTGCTTCTTTCCAAGCACGAGAGCCAAGGACAGTGGAAGTATTGGATTCAGCATACATCATTGCTGACAGCGTTTGCCGCGAGTAGCGCTCTGTTTGTGATGCTTGCATGTACAGCACTGAGGACGCATTTGTTCATCTGGACGGTCTTTTCGCCCAAATATCTGTATAGCATGGCGTGGAGTATGGGGCAGCATCTTTGTATCAATATTGGACTTGGTAGTGTGCTTTTCTGGATAGGCACGTGGTAATACCTTGTACAAATAGATGGCACGATCGACACTTGCACGTCTGAGACTTTGCGAGACCAGGTATAAAATTCAGGCCTGGCACCTGTAGATCCAAGGTACATCGATCGTTCAGTCTAGATTCTGGAACAGATCATCTATAGCATCAGCAGATTTCCTTCTCTTCCTCCTAGTAGATTTTGCGGAAGCTTGGGGCCTTGAAGTGGCTACGTCTACATCAACTCGTGGGTCCAATATCATAGTCGATTTTCTGCTAAACCCTGTCTCACCAAGACTAACCCTCGCTGGTCCTGACGAGAATTCTACATTTCCAGCAATGCGCGGACCAGGTGAAATCACAGGGGTAGACGCAGAACCCTCAAGCCGGGCGATAGAACGTAGAGACGTAGACCTTCCAACAGCTTCTCCTAGATCCTCCAGAGGCCCACGCTCTGGCTCTGGAAAGCTCTTGCTATGCACAACTCCCACTTCGACGTCTTCCTTAACCTCCACTTCCATACCAACAACTCTCCGTATCGTGGCAAGTTCGCCGAGGAGCACGAGCCCAAGGGCAGAAAATTGGTTGTCTTGAACGAGTTGAGTGAAAGACCTGAAGCACAATGAGACTTGAACGCAAAGACTAAGGCTCCTCTATGGACCTACAAATAGCATCTGGGAAACAAGAAGTCCTTCATGTACAATGTACGGGCTTCGGACTGTTTGATGTTCTTTTCATTGAGTTCATTCATCAATTTCAACCCGCATCTTTTCAGCATTGACAGCCATTTCAACCACGCACTTTGTCGGTGCTGGTTATGGTTCCGGTGGTGGAGAAGATGAAGGATGTTCAAAGCAGATTGCAGCCGGCTGACCTTGATGTTCATCATGGCTGTAAAGATTGTAAACGTCTCTCTTGAGCCATTAGTCTCAGATATTGGATTGTGACAAGTCGTGGATGAAGTCTGCGGAAAGCTACTGTTAGAGGAAGTCCACCTGGGGTGAAAATGACATTCCAAGACAAATTTCTGGGCCATCAAATGCCTCGAAATAGTTGATGGTAATTATGGCAACTTCAAAAGAGTTTACTATGTAAGCTATCAATTTTTAAACTATTTGTCTATCGAAGCGCGAAGCAACAATGGTAAGCTATCGCAGCGAGCACACCCTTCCTCTCATAACGTAGCCACCATACAAGTGTCCATCCCCATCATCGCTTTAGCAAAAACCGAACACCGAAGAAGCGAAGTATGATACTGATACAGTATTTTTGAAAGCCACCTCTTCAAGAATATTTCACCTCAAAACACATTCAAGCCGCCAACCACATCTTGTATACAATGATGAACTCTTGTTCTTCTCAAAACACGCCATTCTTTTCTCGACATCTACGCAAGATCAGTCCATTTCCAGATCTACTACCGGCCACTAAACAATGTTGATGATGTGGGCATAAGCTGAGTACTGCAATGCTATTGGCGAGATCGTTGAGGGCTTGATGGACCTAGTAGCGAGGTCCAGGGAAGGGTGGATAGTATGGGACTATCTGCCCATACTGTGCAGGAGCGTGGAAATTTTTCGGAGCGTTAGGATAGCCGTGGTGGTTGCGATTATAGGAATCTTCGATGACGGCGTGCCGAGTGCCTCGATCATATTGCGAGTTCCGACGTCGCTGCTCGTCACGAAAGTTCTGACCGACCCTCGGAGCGAAAAGACCTGCAAAGTCGGTCAGTGATCTGGATATAGGAGGGCCAATATTTGTTTTTGACTCACCAATGTGCTCTGCATTCGCGATACTACGACGCATCTTCATCGTATTATCAGTAGTCGGAAATTTCTGCTCTTTGCCTCCCATCGGACCATCGCCAGTGCAGAAAATCTAAACAGTGTGAGTGATTGGTTGCGTAGGTGTGACAGCGTAAACGAACCTTTGGACGGAAGTCCGGATGCTCAAGCATCACCGAGCTGTTTCGAAACTTCTGCACGAGGCAGTCCTTTCCTTGGATGGCTGAACGAGTCAACACAGTGAAACATGATGGGAGGCTTGATGGACATACTAGCATAGGAGACCTCGGCAATCTTGTCGCTGTTGAAGCAATTCCTGTTCAATTGTCAGTCAATTCTGCTAGGTCCGTAGCCATATGGATAATTCTGACCAACGACGGCCTGCTCGAGCAAGCACGAACTAGGTTGAGTCAGCATGTAGCACGGATTCACATGTGCGGTAGAGACGGACTTCGATGATATCGAGTGGCTATTGATTGTTAGTATGCTCCAGGCCACACCTCAGTAAAAATAGGTACTCACATCCTCGAAGTTGATGAAGGCATAGCCGACGCTGTGAAAAGGACGACCCGTGAGTAAAGCTAGCTTCGATAAGACTGCGCGGCATACTTACTTGCAATTATTGGCGAAGTCTACAAGCCATAGGTCAGCTTGGAAGGAACGTTGATCAAGGAGAGCGCAAAGAACTCACCAATACGTAGATACATGAAATCGTATTTCCCGCGGCTTGTCTCATCAATGATGTCTTTCAGCATATCCTAAATGTTGTCAGCTTGAACATACATCGTAGATGAGCCATGTTTACATATCCGATCTTGTTTGGGATGTTGCGGAGCATAATCTGTCAAATCGTGTCAGGGTCATTCGAAGCCTGTGAGTGTGCGACTTACAGTCGTGCGGACATCAGCCCCGTTCTGGATGCGATAGATGTTGACGATGTTATGTGGTCCTTGGTCGTGAGATTTACGCCCCAGCGTTTTGCCCTGACCATACTGCTGCTTAATGTTGTTTTTGTGTCGACGTGGTGTTGTGCCGCGCTCCTGGCCGATAGCGCCAGCGTTGAACATTGGAGTCAATGCGTAAACGCCATGATAGGGGTTGTGAGTTGGCGTAGAGAAAGCGGACGGGTTTTGAAGCTGGCCAGAGGGTCCATATATGAAGCTACCCATCGACGACGGGGTACGATATACACTCGGATTGTACCGAGAGTTCAACGCACCACTATATGGCGTTCCAAAGGAGTGTGATGGAAAGACCTGATTGACTGGGGTCACAGGCGCAAACGTTCGTTGTTGATTATTAATACTCATGATACCCAAAGCTTTGTTTAGGCTTGGCTCTCGACCAACAATCAGAGGCTCGGGGACTTTGGTCGATCGTTGTTGTTGAGCACCCTCCAGTTCCAGGTCAGGCTCGTGGGGCGAGAGTCGCAAGGTACAAAACTGTGTGTGTCAGCTTTCTGCAAGTACCCGATAGACGGGACGAAAACTTACCGCGAGGTCGCGGTGATTCATCGCACGAACAGCGGTCTTCACTATCGTGGCGTTGAAAAATTCCGCGCGATAATAAATCGCCCGAGCACCTCGCTCGTCTATCATCATCGTCACCACTTCGCCATACTCTTCCAGGAGCTCTTTGACGACCCTTGAAAGGCTTCCGACATCGAATCTCTCCTCTGGTCCATTCAAGATCGCGGCGATGCGAATCTGCCCTTCGAATCTTGACACATTCGAGCCCCCTGCACCGTATTTCGTTGAGAATTGGCGAGGCTCAACACAGTCCGCATGCCACTGCGGACGGGTATGATTGACCTTGAGAGCGGCCTTGTCGGCGTCACGAATGTCGCCGAATTTGAGAAAGACATTGCCAGCGGTGTCCAATTCATTCAACACGAATTGCTGGAGGGTAGTGAAAACATTCGACTAAGCCATGTCAGCGAATACCAGGTATCGGATATCGGGAGCACTTGCGTCAAAGAATGCGTCCAATTCGCTCACAGGAGTGTTTGGAGCAATGTTAGACACTTTCAACACTCTGGACGTTCGATTGTCCATCGAAAATTGCCCCAATTTGACGAACGCGGCGTCAACGATACCAGCTCTAGCGAGCTCAGACCTTAGAGGTGACCCTTGCTTGAAGCTCGCTGGTGACAGGTCGAAGCCAGGTGGCACAACCACGATGTTGTTTTTGCCCACAATGTTGTTCTTGGGGGAAAAGAATGACGACGGTGTATTGAAAGCTACAGCTCTGTTGTTGTTCTGGAATGCAGCTGGCTGGGATAATCCACCCACAGGTGACGTACCATTTGATTTATTGTTGACGTAGCTAAACGAGGCACTCACTGCGGTCGCCGGTGTGAATGTAGAGGCAATTGGTGACAGCTTCGAGCTGTTTGTGCCTCGGGTGGTCGTTGAAAGATGAGGTCCGGAGACGAATGGATCTGCTGAACCAAGAGCAGGCGAGGCATTGACGTTGCCGTTGGAGACAAAGCGTGGGTTGGCACGAGAGAGATTAAACGACGGTGGCACATTCGCTCTATTGATGCTATTGGAGCAGAGCTTGAGCTCTCCTATTGCTTCGTCTGGTGAGAACTGAGAGAGCTTCGTGGCTGGTGTTCCACGAAGGGACTCGATTCCCTCAGACGTGCCTGGGCTGCCAGAGGCAACGTTGTACTCATTGGTAGGTGCCATTGCTATGATGACTGTCACGCAGGTTTAGCGAAATTGAGGCTCGAGTAGGTAGGGATCGAATGTATCGTGCTTGAAGCTTGCTCGTCAAACGCCAGCAAGGCAGATCTCAGAGGCAGTCGACGGTATTTGGGTGAGACAAACAGAGATTGAGTAGGCCGAAGCGTCGGAGAGATTTGTTTTGAGTGTGCGTATCCTCTAGTTGTGGTCGACAGTGGAACAAGACAGTACACCGATGGAAAGGTCTATGGAAGAAGGAGGATTGGTGGTGTGAAAGAGGGTGAAAGAAGAGACAGGCAGAAGAATATATCAGATATTTTTGAGGCTAAAGTGGAAAACTTTCTTAGTGCTTCTCAGCATTGTTAGTGCCTCTAATATCCTCTTCCATTTAGTTCTATATAATCCCGCATACCATTGTCTTGTGTCCGGGTCAGTCTATATAGGTCCAGTCTTGCAAGGCCCGGAGTATGTCGACAAATCTTTTACACTAATCCACAAATCATTGAAGGAGCCCATGGTCGCAGAGTTGCATGGAGCATCATAGATGGAATGAACCGTGGCCTCACAGATTTTCAATACAGAGAAGGCCTTTAATCATGTCATTCAAACAGGAAGGAGAGGTAGATGCAGGTGGTCATGTTCTACGCTCAATCAGGCATTATTCCACGTTCCTTCGATTGAAACAGTTGCACAGGGGTCCGTGGAGACAGCTGAGGGTATGGGGGAGAAGCTGGCTGTCCTCCAAGATCATAGAGAGGCATGCATTGAGGAAGAATGAACGAAGCATAGTCTATTGGATTCCCTGCCTCTACTAAATTGCCTTGCAGCAACAGCATGACAGTTAGTTCAACAGATAATAGGCTGTATGGTTTCGCGAAAACCAGAACATGATTGGAGGAATCGATGCAGCACCAATAAGCAAGGTAAGGGCCATGACTCTTCGAGGTAGTAAAGCAGAGATGAAGCTTGCTTGGTAAAGTTGTACCTAGTAACGGCAGGACGGGCGGAGCAAGCCATCTCCGGACGAGCTTAGGGCTACGTAAGGAGTTAAGGTAAGGTAGGCTAAAGTATGATAGCGCCCATTACCAAGATTGTTCGGAAACTCTCGGGTCTAACGGATGCTCTTTACAAATCTATAATTTGATACCATACACTTACTTGCATGACAAATTCTATTTGCTACAACGCTGTAATATTGAAAGCAGAGCGCTTCCTCGTAGAGCCCCTGGATCATGAACTATTAAGTGTGAAAGACTGTGATATTGCGGATAGTGTTCAAACTATTCTGGCCCTTGGCATGGAGACATTGAATCTCCGAAGTCTGCCAAGAACCCATGATTGGCCCAGCTTCCACTAAGGTACCTGTTCATACAGCTCCAACGTACCGAAAATGAGATTTGTTAGATCAGAGGCCTGAGAACACCAATAGGTTTCCCCGTCAATCTTCCAACGCGTGGCGCAACCATCACAGGGTTTTCGGAGGTGCGCTGCTAAAGATCTTCAGCACTGCTGCCTACAACATGCCATCGGCTGTTGATCCTCGGAGAGAACTGGAATATGCCGTGCATCAGGTAGGAATTAATATGCGTGCCTAGACGTCCGAGATGTAGACACTTCTGACGAGCTGTAGATCGTACAAGCACCTTCGGACAATGAATACCTCAATCAGCTTCTCCCTGCGATCAGAGACGCCAGTAAAGGCGGCCAAGGTCAACAATTGCTGCAGTCATTGACACAGTACTCTTCAAATCGTGAAATCGAGATCGAGCGCATTTGCAATACCAACCACCAAGGCTTCGTGAGCTCGGTCAACCAGCTTCTCCACGTGCGCGATGGCACGGTGAACCTCACATCAAAGATCCTTCAACTCAGTCAATCCATCCAGTCAAGCACTGAAAAGCTTGCAGAGCAGAAGAAAGCTCTAGTAGACTCGCGTGGGGTGCGACAGAATATAGATGGAGCAACTCAAGCTCTGCGCGATTGTCTAGAGGTTTTACGACTGGCCAATCAAGTTCATGATCTGTTGGGGAAGAAGAGTCATTATGCTGCGTTGAGAGCCTTGGATGAACTCCAGAATGTCCATTTGAAAGAAATCACACAGTACAAGATTGCCGAGATGATTCAGAAGTCAGTGCCTGCCACCAAGAAACTGATTGCCGAAGCAGTCATGACAGACCTGAATACATGGCTGTTTCGAATTAGAGAGACCTCCCAATTTCTTGGGGAGGTGGCTTTCTATCACACGGAGCAGAGGAGAACAAGGCTAAAGGACCGAGCAGAGGCCTTCCCCTATCTCAATCAATTCAAGCTCAATTCGGCAATAGAGCTGGTCTCTGATGAGACCGAAGAGTTTGACATCTTGGACAACGAGGAAGTTCAAGTAGACTTCACCCCTTTATTTGAATGTTTACATATACACAATGCCCTTGGCCAGACCGATAAATTTCGTGCTGAATATGCCGCCACTCGAAGGCAGCAGAAGGAGCTTCTGATGCCGGCGTCCGTGACGTTGGTTGACGAAGGAGGCACCAGTCTGAGCGAACTATTAGAAGGGATCGCGGGCTTCGCAATCGTCGAGAAGGCGACGATGAGGAAAACGCCGGAGCTGCGATCTGCTGTAGATGTAGATGAGCTCTGGGACTCGATGTGCCAGTCAGCCATAATGCTGATATCCAAGGCATTACACGAGGTGACCAATGCTGAAGTGCTGCTTAAAATTAAGGGTGTTATTGCCCTCTTCATTCAGACCATGGGCGTAAGCAAGATCGAAGGCTATTATCTATTCTCAATAGCTAACTAATACTAGTCTTGGAATTACCCTGTGGGAGCGCTTGATGCATTTCTGCTGAAATTGTTCGAAAAATACGCCGAGCTACTGAAGAGACGCTTCAGTGACGATTTCCAAGAAATTGTTTCAACTGACGACTATATGCCGATGCCGATCAATAAATCGGATGAGTACGACAAGGTCGTGAACGTCAGTTGGTACACACCGGACAAGCCTCGTGAGGAGATTCGCTTTCCATGCGTTCTTCCATTCTCTCAAATGTATCCGCTTTGCTGCATCGATATTCGGAACTTCCTGAACCAATTCTATTTTTTCTCGGATGACCACTTCCAGCATCCACGAGTCATAGACGAGACACTCAAGACTTCTCTCGATGCGCTCCTCTCAACGAGTGTCTGTCGCTTGCTGGTTGAACGACTTAGCTCGCAGTATTTGGGACAAATTGTCCAAATACTCATTAACTTGGAGCACTTCGAAGTAGCCTGCCAAGAGCTCGAGCCACTGCTTGCGGCTGCAAGGTCTACTGCTTCGGTCGGTGGAAGTGTCACTCTCAATGCCACAGGAGAATTCTGTAGCAATAAGAAGACGGCCGAAAAACGAATATTTGAGCTTGTCAACTCGAAAATTGACGATTTGATCGGAACTGCAGAATACGAATGGATGGCGCCCACGCTTGAAAAGGAAACCAGTAATTATATGCAGACTTTGACGAGATATCTGTCAAACATCATGAACTCAGTCCTGCTGGGCCTCCCCACAGAGATCAAGGAATTAATCTACTTTGACGCCCTAAGCCACGCAGCAACCATGATCCTGTCGCTTCCACTCTCGCCAGACGTGAAGCGTATCAACCCCAATGGCGTGGCTGCGATTGCGAAGGATGTTCAATTCCTCACTGAGTTCGTGGACACTCTCGGGAATCCAATCCTGAGAGAGAATCTGGACGAGCTACAACAGACCATTCTTCTCATGCAATCAGACAACTCCGATGAATTCTACGATGTCTCTACCAGAAACAAGAAGTACGGAAGAGTCGATGCATTGAATGGGCCAGTATTACTCGAGAAGTATGTCAAGACAGCGCTTCGGGATCTTCGCTAACTTTTAATAGGCTCACCCACTCCGTACAAGCTCCGGGCAACCTCAAAACAGACAAGTTCCAAGCTCTATCGTCGCGATTTGGTATGAAGTCTGCTGCGGGCTCGAGTTGAAAGGTCAAGAACTTATGCTGGGGCTTGTGTTTGAGGTTTGACAGCCTTTGTGTGAAAGTCCCCTGCTGCCGCCATGGAAGTATGGGTGACCTCAGTCGGGAGATCATGTCGCGATTATCTTACAGGACGTCCTTGGGGACAAATCTGACGTGAGGGCCCTGTTCTTCATTAGAACGAGAAGCGAACATCCCTAGTATGAAACACTCTTGCGGCCAAAGAGTCGTTCGCTATGTCAAGAAAGGAAACGGCTTCAGCGTTTCTCCTGGGATGCGAAGTCCCCACGATGTTGGCATATAGCTTGGTGGTCTCTACAATCGGGGGTGGATTTTGTACAGGACAGACATCATGGACTATTACATTGTTTGAGAGTGATCGGGGCGAGTGGTCATGGGTAGATGCCTTGCAGATCAATGTATGTTCCATTTGCATGGTGTACATAAAGCATGCCATTATCTGATCTTTCCAGTGACGTCGATGGCGTGTGGATGCAAGGAGAGATTTGCTGAGTTTTCTACTCTGCCACAATACTGGCCGTATCTCCATAATTCCATGACTGCAAGAAGACGCCAATTCAAGATAAGGAACCTTCACTATCAACGATGCAGCAATCAACCAACCTCGTAATCCCGCTCGCCCTCTGCATCCGCGTCTCCTTCACCTCCATCGTGCCGTTGGTACTGATGGCCTGGATTCTGCCCTCCAGAAGGATCTTGGCTCCTTTGATTGACTTGGTACATCTACATCGGATCAGTCAGCAAGGGTCTTTGTAGGAAGCTGGGCATAGATCGATGTACCTGCTGCGGTGCCATAGCTGGATAGCCGTACATGCCCTCAAACATAGGTTGTTGTGGCTGTCCATAAGCGTTTGTTGGGTCTGATGGTACTTGGGGGGCGTACATTCCCGATTGTGGTCTATAGTCCTGCTCCGGCGGCATCTGACTATTCCCGAGCGGAGCGTATTCAGGGTGGCCCATGTGCTGGGGCTGTGCTTGTTGCGAATGGCCGGGTGGTGGCTGCTGTTGAACGTTGTTCTGAGGTGGGATTATTTGACTGCTCGATGAGGCTTGCGCAGCAGCTGCTCCACTTGCACCTCCGGCCCCTTGGCCAGACCTCTTCGCGTGGCTTGCGGCTTCTTCCCGAGGCACGATATCAATGAGGAAATCGAACATGTCCGACTTTGCGAGAGCGGAAGCAATATCCGAACGCTGCAGGGTCCTTCTCTTGTTCTCCTCGGCGTGTATCCATGCTCGCATCGTCAACTCGGTAATGAAGATGTCGCAACCTTTGGCAAATAGTATCGGAGCTTCTGCAGATATCATTTTCACATCCGGATCCGCCTTCATGACCTTCTTTATCCTCGCTAAGGGAAGTTGGTGAAGCTTGTAATCATGCGTGTCATTCTCGAGAGAATTGATGGTCTGCTGCCAATAGGTCGTCAAGATGTCGCGGTAATTGCCATTAAGTCCTTGACTGACCTGGGAAAACGTCAGCCATTGTCACTCCTGAGTCAGTTTCAAGAGATCCTACGTTAGCCCATGTTCCTGTATAAAACTCGGGAGCCGTGTAACCTGTTTGCGCGGCCACCTGTCGCAAATGTCAATACTTCCAAGAAGCTCATAATTCTCTAACATCACGTGAGAGCTCGATCGGACGTACTTGAGCACTGGCACCTGCGGCAGAAGCATTGGGTCAGCTCAATGGCCCGATTTGGAGAAAAGATGGCCAACGCCCGCTCTGCTTTTAACACAGCCACGACGGGGATTACATTCCAAATACGACAATGAGACACGGGAAAGGCAACATACCGTAGTGTCCTCCAATGTTGGGATCGTATTTCGGTGGCTGGTGTTGCTGTTGCTGCCCGGGACCTGGTGGGTTCTGATCCATGGTTTGTTTCCGTCTGTCGGGAAGTCGAATTGGAGGTGTGCAAATCGGGATGTGATGGGCGCGCAATCACTGCGCAGCCTCCGTTGGGGAGAGAGCAGACTTTGAGATCTTGATTGCGGCTATCTGAGACAATGTTGATAGCGGTGAGAGCAGATCCGCAGCCTCGGACGCGTTCGAACACTGAAGCAGGATGAAATTGAACGGAAAGTGATAGAATGTGGATGGAGAAGAAAGTTGCAGGTGGCCTTTCAATCTCGTATGGAATCTGCTTGAAGACTATATGCGTAATGAAGCTGATGTATGTTATATGACAGCGAATTGGCAAGCTCTTGGTTACTTGGCTGAGAGACTACCTTACCTTAGAGAGCGCATGGCGGCTGTAACCTGGGGCTAAGGACTAAAGTAGGGCGGGGTAAGGTAAGGTAAGGTAAGGTAAAGTTACTCGTAAGGTTCGCTAGTCCAGAGTGACTTGGCTCCCGCCCCTAAAGACATCCCTAGCTCGGAGTTGGGGAGAGCCACTTTGGGATCGAAACGCCAAAGCTCTCGCTGCACGTCGACCCAAAGCATCACAAGGCTGCAGAGCCTGACAGGTAAATTTGGGCACGTACCTCCCAACCAGAACGAGCTTCGAGCCCAAGAGGCATCTAGTCGTAGGTCATAGAAAGCCTATTCAGCATGACCGGACAGCTTAATATAGCATCTCGCTATCGTGACTAGCATACCCAACCTCGCCTACTCACTCTCTAGGTTCGAATTTTCGAGAGAATCAGGGTGGATGTACATTAAGTAGCGCGCTAACGTAGGCGGGTATTCTGCAGAGCAGCACTAGCGCCGGAAAAGGATTCTGGATTAAAAAATCATCTCTCACACAATCAGGCCTTCAACCAACGTTGAGTCTGATCAGGAATCATGGCACTTTGCACGCAGGAACACACGAGCAAAGGAGGTGACTGGGATGATGAGGAGTTCTCCGACGAGCAGATCAAGGCCTTACTTCAACGAGCAGAGCAACGCCTGAGCAATTCGGAACATTCCAGGAAGACTATTGTGGGGGCCAAGATGTCGCAGAAGTACGCTCCCATGCCTGATACTCTATATGCCTACTGCTAATGGTCGTCTAGAATCCCCAAGCTCAACGCAGGAACCATAGCCCAGCCATATATCGCTTCGGCGGACGGTGTAGCTCGGGCAGACCCAAGTCGACTGCTCAGTGTGAAAGACAGAGGACTGGCAAACACCGCTCGCAGAGTTGACGATCCTGTCATGGCTAAGGATCGTGTTGTGAAAGTAGGCTACGCTTGTATTGTCACCCGCACACTACCAATGATGATACTACACCCAATTCCACTTGACGCCGAGATATCGGTCCCGTCTTGGGTACCCCTCTGCATTGCTGAGAGCTTATTTACATAGTTACTCTGAGATTCGTTCTGGCCCTTACACTTCTCATGCATCCATTGTTTTGTAAATTGCAGACGCTGATTCAATCGACAGGAGAAAAGGGCCACTGCAGGACCGGACTTCTTCGACATGCCATGCACAAATCTTACTCCAGAGCTAAGGGCAGATCTACAGCTACTCAAAATGCGGTCCATTCTCGACCCTCACCAGCATTACAAGAAGGACAGTACTAAAAGTCTAGTGCCGGAATATTCACAAGTTGGAAAGATTATTGAGGGCCCAACCGAGTTCTTCGGCTCTCGCTTGCCAAACAAGGAGCGAAAGAAGACCTTTGTTGAAGAAGTATTGGTCAATGAGGAGTCCATAGGCCGCTTCAAGAACAAATACAGCGAGATTCAAGCATCCAAGACCAGCGGTCGAAAAGCATACTACAAGAAGTCGATTGAAAAGCGCTCTGGCGGTATTCGAAAACCCTAGATGCGACTACGGAACTCACGTCCATGTTGTAATCGATGATGCAAGGAGAAATTTATGCCTACTCCCTGCAAGGTATCTTTGGCCGTGAGCTTGCTACAAATCAACCACAGCACCGCAGCTGCTCGTTCTTGAGACGCTTTGGGGAGCTGCCGAAATTGTTTGTTCTTGGTTTAACCAAGGGAATCCTCTGTTTGGCCTGCCGAATTTTGCATGGGCTTCATGGCGCACCAAATCCGTTTAAGATGTGTCGAGCTAGCAAACCCACTAGTCGCTGTGGGAAGCAAATCTTAGTTCAAAGTCCTAAGGTTGGTGAATTCAAACCCTACCTGAACGTCTGTTGCAGCATTCTGACCGGCTTCGAGCACCTCTTCATGATTTGCCTTCCCCTTCTCGATCGCTTGCGTCAATTCCTCACGACTAGACCCCTGAATATCGGCGTCATCACCTCGCGGGCCCGCTTCTAGTACCGCGTTGTTGGTCACGAGGCTGAGAGCGAAAACGCTCATACCACAATGGCGGGCAACAATTATCTCGGGGACTGTCGACATCCCAACGACGTCAGCGCCTAAGCTACGCAGCATGCGGCACTCTGCTCTTGTCTCATAGCTAGCACAATGAGTTTCTACGCGTCTCAGTAGTGGACACGGCCAAACTTGCCTGGGGCCTCCGACAAAAGCATAGATGCCTTCGTGTAATTGCCTCGTGCTCCCTTTTGCCGGCCCTAATTGCTTCCAGCATCGATGTGCCCATCTTCGCAGATCAAGATCATATGCATCGGACAAGGCTGGAAAGCGGAGCCCAAAACTATCTGTATTTGGCCCGCGTAACGGATGGTTTCCAGCCAAACCAGCAAGGTTAATGTGCTTCAAACTGTCAGGCTTGCGTTTCTAAAGGTAGCTCGACACCTACATCGTTCAAAATCATGAGATCTCCGAGGGAGTAATCTGGGTTCAAGCCACCAGCGGCATTTGTGACTAAGTACGTCAGTCATCACGAAGCGGAAAGCCTTGAAGGTATTTTACCAATGAGTGTCTGTACTCCCAAGGACATCAGAAGTCGAACAGGGAACGTAATATGCTGCATGGAGTGGCCTTCATAATAGCTGCGTTGGGCACATCGTGAGCAATCCACTGATGAAGGCTTGAAATCCGAGAGGATACTGACTGCAGCCGGCCCACCATGAGGACAACTGGCCTCCTGTTATGCTCAAGCAGCCCAAAGAGAAGCTTGCCCGCATGACCAGGTACTGAATAGATCAGCAATGCCATTTTAGTCTACTCGCAGAAGAGGCTTGCTCCCTACCTGTGCTGGGTCGAAAGTGAGGAATGTCATTATAGGGGACACCGAGTTGTGGCTTATGTATCAAAGTATCAACCAGACCACTCAGGCCTGAACCACAAATTATCCCAATGACAGGACCGCGTAGTTCAGCAGGTATTCTTGGACGCAGGTAACGCAGAGCCTCGTCTACTTGCTCGTAGACAACAGCCATGGCTGCAAGTGACCACAGCAAGAAGGGTTCGCGATGAAAACAATTCAGGGCCTCAAAGAAGCCCTTGACCCTTGTGTCTCGGCTGAAAAAGCTTATAGAAAGCAGAGTACTTACCTGAAGGTGCACGAGGGCAGTATTTACTTGCCAGCGAAAAGCGTTTTGCCGAAATTTACCCGCGTTGAATGCAATATCAATGTCTATCTGCTTCCTACAGAGCATGGCTTCCCCCTCAATTTACGTCCAGCTGTTTCTGCGTGAGATGCGCATCTCTCTCCACCGATGCCGTATAGTGAGGCTGCCAGCCCCTTCACCTAGGAAAACATGCCAAATGTCGAAAGCTGGTGGCGCATCCAGCGCGAGAGCTGGATTCTCTACTGGTGGAGCAAGGCGCCAGGAACCCACTGACCCAGCATCTAGTAAACTGTCAGTATCTATGATGACCTTGGAATCGAATTGCTTGCTAACGTGGTTGTTGTTACAGACCTGAGATGCCCGCCATGCCCCCATTACCAGACTCGTCCCCAGCAAAGTAAGCAGCCTGATTACACGGGTAGTCCTCCGCAGCTAAGCCTAGGAACAGAACTTCGAGTAAAGAGATTGGCGGACATAGTAAGGCAAACCCAGATTTGGCGCAGAATACTCAGGACGACGAACTTCTGCAGAGGGATCGGAGTCAGGACCCCCGGCTACCTCGCAGTGTGCAAGCCATCTACCTTAAACCCTTAAAGCGGAAGGCACAATATGGGGCGCCGTCATGCGATCTACAGCTTCGGTCATACAATGTGCGAAACGTCGAATTCTTTGCCGATTTTGCTCTCCGAGCCGCATACTACCTCCACCTACCAGCAGCAGGACCAGTGCCGCTGCCTCGTATCACCGAAAGATGGACGGTTCCTCGAAGTAATTTCATCTTCAAGAAGAGTCAGGAGAATTTTGAAAGGATCACTCTGCGGCGGCTGATCCAGATACAAGATGGGCACCCGGACACGGTGGAAATATGGTTAGCCTTCTTAAGGAAGCATGCATATTATGGTATTGGTATGAAAGCTAATGTTTGGAAACACGAGAACCTTGGTAAGCGTCATGATTGGTTATGAGCTCTCATTTACTGATACTCCTTCTAGGCGTTGGCAAGACTATGGATGTCAGCTTGGAGAACCTGAAGCAGGCTATGGAGCCAAAGTGGGCACACTTTGGAAGACGGAAAACACTTGAGACTTCAGAGAAGGCCTTTGAGATGATGAGGGACGAAGCCTTCCAACGGACATTGGAGGCTCCCTCGACGAGTACTTAGAGTGTGGCGCTACAGTGGCATGCCCTCGGCCTAAATGGTCAAACATGCACGGTGAGAATTCATCAGAATACTACATGGCGTGGTGTTTACGGAGCTATTCGGGCCTTCCGTTGCTGTTCGCACTCTCAGAGATGGGATAAAGGTGACTCTCGCCACATTCTATGGTGGCGATTCTAGATCAGTCGCAGGGAGTTGCTTGTATATATAATCAAAGACCAGAAAATAATACCAGAGCTTCACATACTGCTTTTACTTTCATCTCATTAGTACCTTAGTAATCTCGAGGAACTCTAGCCTTGGACAACCGTGACAACCTAAGACGAAACAAAAAAGTGCAAGCCTAATCTAATCTAATCTTGCGTGAGGCTAATTTCTGCATTTTTGACGACAATGACGCCTCACGCTTCACGCTTCACGCTTCACATCCAGCAATGCTTTCTGCTGTCTTGCGACATGTAACATATCCATACTTTCGAGCAAAATCGGCTACGAAGCAGCTTCGCCGTCAAGATCGCCGAATTGGTAACAGAAGTTTGCATTCACCTTCGACCCCAGGGAAGGTCGTATTCTCGGGCATACAGCCCACAGGCGTCCCTCATTTAGGCAATTACCTAGGTGCTTTGCAACAATGGGTTCGAATGCAGAATGAAGCTTCGCCATCTACGCAACTTCTTTACTCGATCGTTGACCTACACGCGCTTACCATGAGACAAGACCCGGGTCAATTGCGAAGATGGAAACGAGAGACTCTGGCCACCCTTTTGGCCGTTGGCTTGAATCCAGAACGATCTGTCATATTCTACCAGTCCAGGGTAATGCGTTTGGCACTACTTGGGCGGAAAGCGCGAGACCTAGTTGGCTGAGCTTGCCGCAGATTCAAGAACATACGGAGTTGATGTGGATTTTGAGCTGTGAGGCTTCCACGGGATATTTGTCACGCATGACGCAGTGGAAGGTGTGCACCAAAGAGCAGAAGTATGGTCCAATTGTTGTCCTGAATTGATCATTTCCAGAGCAAGTTAGCGCTTCCAGATGAGACCTCCGCGTTGGATTCCACCAAGGCAAAAGCGAAACTGAAACTCGGACTCTTCTCGTACCCTTTGCTGCAGGCAGCTGATATCTTGCTCTATGGGTATGTCTCTCGGGCATGGACTGGATCAGACAGAGTTGCTTATGACCTCAGGACCACGCACGTTCCTGTTGGCGAAGATCAAGTACAGCACTTGGAGTTCGCCAGAGAATGCGCTGAGAATTTCAATTCGGTGTACGGCGAAATCCTTGTACCACCACAAACAGTCCTTTGTAAGTCAGGCAAACCCACTCGCTTCAACGGCTAATCATAGTGCTCGCGTACTAAGTTTCTACTAGCATCTGCGAAGCGCGTTATGTCACTCAAGGAGCCGCATATCAAGATGTCCAAATCCCACCAAGATGCTCGCTCCCGCATTCACATCAACGACAATCACCAGGTCGTTAGTGACAAGGTGAGGCTTGCACTGACCGATTGCATGCCTGGAGTATCCTGCGATCCAGTGAACCGGCCCGGTGTTTCAAACTTGCTGGGCATTATGTCGAGTCTGGACAGTAAGAGGAGAACAGCCGAAGAGATTGCTGAGGTGTGCAATGCCATGAGCATGCGAGAATTCAAGATCGAGGTGGCCAGAACAATCTCGGAAGGCCTAGCGACCGTACGAGACAAATACAATGGCCTCATTCACCCTAACGGAGCCCAGTATCTCGATCAAGTTGCGGAGGAAGGTTCTATGAAGGCCCAAAAACTTGCGGCGAAGACCATAAACTCGGTTCGACAGGCTACGGGCTTAGAGTAAACCAGTATTCAATTCAGGCCTAAAGCGCATCAATTGAGGAGACCAAGGATAACCTTCAGACCTCGTTAAGGCCCAATTCAAAGTAGTCCAAGCGTGGCTCCTCTCTGATGTCAGCTCAACACGAAATTCCCGTGGTGCATTTGAGATCACCGATGTCTCTTCAATGCTTGACGGGAATTGCGAATCCTGAGTTTGCCAATAGAGCTTAGGGCAGCATTGATGCGCCTACACGACTGCCATTATTCTATCTAGTCCCGGTCTGGGGTTTGTCCTCAGAACGCAAATCGTCTTTCTCCTCTCAACCAGTCCGGTATCAAGAGCAGACAAGTGATAGAGGCGCTAATATTCATCAGAATACATGTCAAACATTCTATTTGAACCATACGGCCTCGAGTAGTCGAATAAAGCGGCCACTTGAGCATGAAGAGCACAAGATACCACACGTACTAGTACAGGACTTGTTTAAGCCCAAAAGCCCAATCCATCTTTCCAGCTATCAGGCCAATCTAAGGCCCTCGAGCCAAAAAACCCGATCCCTCGATGTGTGGAAGCCTCACCCTGTATCATTCCTCACTACCGCCAAAAACCTCCTCCCCCGTGGCAAGAAAACCCCAGATACTAACAGCCACACTCACTAATATTCCCATAAAGACGCCTCCAAACCATGCACTTTTGTTCGCTGGCGCAATTTGCGCATCACTCGCAAACGTCACGATCCAACCAGCATTCTTCCGCAGACTGGGTATACAAGCATCACACCAACAGTTGTCATAGAGCCCTGTGAATTGTATGACCGCGCTGGCGACAATGAAGACGGCATTGGCTGCTGCGAGGGATTTGCCAAGGACGCGTGTCAACACGGCGGCTGCTGCAAGAAGGGACGAGGGACGGAGCTTGAGTTTGTTTCTAAGGTGGGAGGTTTCAAGATAGAGGGAATAGAGGTGGGAAAGATAGGCGGAAACGATAAAGGTCCAGCCAGGATAGGGTGGAGGCGAAGCCGTAAAATAGAGGTAGGTAGTTGTCGGATTGGCAACCGAGGGGTGTTCTAGGGGACAGTTGAGTTTCTGCATTGGTGAAATTGAGTGAGGAGCTGAAGACCTATTTGTATGCAATGACAATGGCTGCACCTGTGCTGCCCCACTGTAAGAACATGGCCACGAAGGCGGCAGTAATACAGTTGAGGACCAAACTTGCAGAAGCAGGGCCGTGGATCGAGAAGTCTTGCCGTCCTTCTAATCTGGGGAGATATACTTCGACATTCCCTGGGAGGTCCCTTGGAGGTTCTCGTCCCATCGATCTGGACTTTCGTCCCAGCTTCTACTAAAATTGCCGGGTTGCTGCTTTTCTGCCGCACAGTGAACGTCACAAACGCCTCCGCGATATGTTCGGCTCCGTTCGTATGAATCCAAGCGCGGGCGTAGTTGAAGACGGGGCCTGGTTCGAGTCCATCGCTGGTGATGGAGAAGCCAAGGGATGTTTGAGGTTGCGAGCTGAAGCATGCATCGTCATCCAGGAAGGGTTGTGGCCGTCGCTCGGCAGCAGGAAGCGTGCTCTTAGTGCCCGCTTGACAGTCGCCCGAAAGATCATGTAACGGAAGCTCTTCTGAGTGACTGGTGTGTGAGATGTCGGGATGATCTACTGAGGCCATTGCCATTCTTGGACTCGATTCTCCATGTTGTTGAGGCCGGTCATTGTCGGAAGGCGCTTGACCGTCAGGGAAGCCCAGGAACCGTGTACTTAAGTCATCAAAAAATGTACGGTCTCGTATCCCAGCATGTCCACCACTGATATTCCTCTAGGGAGTAAGGACACGCTCAACAATGTCGATAAGCGCAGCTTTGATTGAATCTGCCGAGGTCTGTGTCCCCGACGTGGACCCAGCGTCAGATAATTGGATCATCCATAGCCATAGGCTATTAATGGCAAGGCCCATGCCTATAGTGGAATCTGACGACGCTGAGGTAGAGAAGTCGATGATAGCCAGAAGCTGTGCAATACAGACCCACCCGACTTGAGCATACAATGAGTACGTCCACCTCCTCTTCGTTATCAGGATTTTCTGCTACCAAGCCCAATTATCGGGATAGACGACGAGCTGAGAGATTTCTCGACGCAGCCCATTACTCGATCTGTATCGGGATATGTCGACTCTCGATGAGAATCGAACGCGCAGCCTTGATGGCCTTCGTCTGTAGAGGGCAATGTAATGTTGCATTGTTCTCCTTGACCTGTCGGAATTTCCAGTTGATCCATCTTGCCAATGCTAAGGAACATATGGTGAGCGCTGGACTCCCAAGTGCCAAGAGCACAGCCACGAGATTAGTCGTTTGATCCTTGGTCTCGAATCGTGATTGCGCAGATAGAGTAAGCCAAGGTATGAGCCACGAAGTCACACCCTGAGACAGAAAGACCCAGTCGTAATAGCCTGCATTATCTTGCGCCCCACAAAAATACTTGCAGGCATAGTACCCGATTCCCCAAGCTTCAGACAGATTATCAGTTGACTGTCCCTGCTGATCGTAGAAAGAGATCCTATCTGGAGATTTGTAGTAGAAGACGCTGCTGGCAATTCGAGCGCGATAGGAATCGTTGAAGCTGCCTGCCTTAGCACCCAGGAACGCCGGAACGACGGCACCAAATATCAAGGCAACATGGTTGGCGGGATTACTTGGCACGGTTTCAGAAGACTAGCTCTCTACAAATCGCGCCCGTCCAGAGAATTGAACATTCTCCAGACCTAAATCAAGAATAACGAGAGGAAGGGACGGAGGAGAAGTATGTCAAAAGCTTAGTATTGACGGCAACGAACCAGTATAGGCGATTGAGCATGTATGACACTTTGTTGAGTGCGAGAACATCTGCAGACGGTATAAGATTTAAAAGATAAAACCCAAACATAATCAAACAGAAAAAAAAAGATAAAAGAGAAGTACACTGCTATTAGCATGAAAGTAGATCGGCACGTGCTGCCTCTCCATCAGGCTGTGACTCAGCTCGATAGACTGGTCGAGGCTACGGCACACGGCTAGCATTGATTGCTCTGCTGGGATCGAACCTCGCCACGTCTCGTCGAGATTGCGAGGTGGTTAACAATATGAATAGAAGCAGGTATTGAGAGCTTCAGAGGGGTGAGAATGTCGACAGGAAGGGAGCGCAGTAGAACGTAGAGACGGTGGGGTGCCAGGCCGATGGAAAGGAAACGCCCTATGGCTCGAGAATCGGCCTCACGTTGGCGAGACTTGGGATCGTCGGTGCCACCAAGATAACGGAGGACTGACGCAAAACGTCAAGGCCTTGCTGGGGCTAGCCGCTGGGAAAGCTTCCCTCTGCTGGACCCCAAGTCGGTCTTTCACACCGAATCAGGTTTCGAGAGAACACGCAATGTCCATTTCTGACCCCATTTTTGTCGTGCATGGCACAGCCTTGTCCGCGTGATTGCCAAAGCGGGTTTGTTGAGACTCCCCTTGCGCATTGAGTGCACTGAGTTGATAGTATAGCTTTGGAACATGTACGTCTCGTTTCTCTCAAGCCTCGAACCCTTTCGCAGCGAGTATTGCAAGGTTGGCATCCGTGGCTTTGTGCTTTGGTGGCTACTTACGGTTCAGCATCTCAGTTACCACTTACTTTCCACTCTTGGTTAGCTTCCGTACCAAAAGGGGCTAACGTCTAGAAAAGATTGCGTGCATGCAGACCCCTGCTTAGAGCGAAATTTAGCGCCTAAGAGCATTTTTCCGTAGGAGATCTACGTTCGGAATCGGGCGTTTTCGAAAAATAAAACATCTTTAATATAAATTAATTATAATCGTTAATATCTCTTAATTAAAAAAACTTACTAGAAAATTATTAATTAAGGATTTTTTGATTTCTTGTATTATAATAATATATCGAGAGTTATTAAATTATCTTTAATAAATCTTTAATAAATCTTTAAGAGTCTTCGAATTTTTATCCTCGATACAAGATATTTATTTATCTTATCGACGGAAAATACTAGATTTTTTAATTTCTTTAGAATATTCGAATAAATAAAGGGGTTTTATATTATTTTTAGAGTAAATATAAAAATTATCTTTCTCGATTATATATTCTTCGAAGTAATATAGAATAATACAAGTTTTATAATAAAATAGTAATTATTAATTATTAATTATTAATAATTTAACGAGTTTAATTACTAGAATTAATATAATAATTCTATATTAACGAAAGAAAATAAACGTATTTATATTTTATTTCTCTACTACTTTAATATATTATTATTATTTCGAATAAAATTAGTAATAACTCTAGGGTATTTTTTATTTTTTATATAAAGATCTTAATTAACTATAATTAAAATTTTAAAACTACGTAATATAATTAAGGAAATTATCGTAGTCAATTATATTCCGATTATATTTCGAAATATAATTTTAAAATAAAAGTACTCGATTATAATCGGAATCATTTTCTAAAAATAATATAAAATCGTATTTATTCGCGAATTATCGTCTTTTTATAAATATTTACGCGTTATAATTAAAGATTATAATTATATTAATATAGAAAATTTTTACGAGGCGAATCGATCGAGATATATTAATAAATCTAGAAAAGTAATTCTATTTAAATATTATTTAGTCGGTATTTTTACCGTATTTTATAACTTTAATAAATCTTAATATTAAGATTATAAAATTAGAGTTAAGGTCTACGCGAGAGAATTTAATTTAATTTTAAAAATAACTTTATAACTTTATAAAATAATATTAAATAAAAAACTTATTATAAATCCGAAATCTAGATTAAAAATATATTTAGTAATTATATTTACATTTTTATATAAGAATACTAGTCTAGATATTATTAAAAATTAAAGTTAAAAAAATTATTTAATTACTATATATTCGGTATTTAATCGATAATTAATCGGTATATAATATAGTAAATACGTATTTCTATTATTTTACGTATTTTCGATATAAAATATATAAAGATCGGAGTTTCTAGACTTAATAATATATAGAAAGTAAATCGAGAAAGAAATAAATATAAAGAATTAATAATATTAAACTTAGATACCTAGAGTATATATAATAATATAAAAGTAAATATTTAAAATTCGTAAAGATCTCTATTATATAATAGTAGAGAAATTAATCTTTAACGAGTTTTAGGAACTAGGAGTTACTTACTCTTTAATAAAAATACTAATATTATTATACTTTAATTATAATATAAATAACTATATTAATTATAATAATTATAACGTAGAAACTCTATCTATATCGGTAAGTCTAAAAATTAAATATTAGTATACTCTAAATATTATTATTAAATTTATTAGAAAGTCGTCTATAGTTAAATAATAATATAAGAATTAATAAAATTAATAAATCGAGATTCCGAGTAGAGTTTTCTTAATAAATAATATTTACTATAAATAAATTTAGTAGATTAAATAACTCGGTAAACTATTAATAATTTAAATATTAAACGAATAAACTTATTATATACTCTATAATATACGTAATTATTTACGTAATAATATACGCTATAGTATAAGTTATTATAGTATACTCTATAATATTATCACGGGGTAGTATTTACTATAAATATTATTATTAATATCTATTAAAATATTAGGTTAAGCTCTATCGCTAGCTTTATTAAATTTAAAATAATATTAAATTCTAGTATATTAGGGCCAAATTCTTTATAGAATAATTAATATCTTTTATATTATATACTATTATATTAACTCTTTGTTAAATGATAGTAACGGCTAGATTTACGATCTAGAGTATATTATTATATATATTTAACTAGCTATATAGCCTAGTAGTATAAATAACTATATTATCGACTATATATTTAAAACTACGATTATTCGAACTAGTTATAAATAGTATCTTTACTTCGAAAACTACGTTCCCTTAAATAAATTATTTTTTTTAAATTATATCCTCCGTTATTTTTATTTACCTATCTCTCGAACTAGTTATAAAATATTTATTTAGAATATTTACTCAAAATATCTATTTATAACGTCTATTTATAACGTTTATTTAAAACGGTATTTTATCTAAATCACGTTTTATTTAAACTACGTTCTATTTAAATTACGTTTTATTCAAAATATTCTTTCTCCCTCTTGAAAGATACTTTTATACCGCCTCTTCTACTAGTCCTTTTACTTTATATCTAGATACTTCCGTACTATAAACTACTTTTAACCTCTTTATTAAGTCGTTAAAGTAACTATTTAATATTTATATTATTTAGAGTATCTCTAATATATCGCCCTCGGATTCTATTTATTTAATTTACTCCGAGTCGATAGCGAGTATTATATATATAGTATTTCCGTACTATATCGTATTATTTTAAACGAAGACTTTTAAACTCTTTATTAAATTATTAAAATAATCTATTTAATAATATATTTATAATATTCGGGGAATTTATAATATATTACTCTAGAATATTATTTTATCTACTTCGTAGTAAAAGTAAACTTTATTTAGGAGTTAAATTTATTATAATTTAACGCGATATTAAAGTAGTTTTAACTATAAAGACCTCGTTATTCGATAGATTTTAATAGAGTTAGTTTTAAAAGATATTTTATTAAATCTTTAATTTTAATTAATTAATTAAATCTTTAATAGTATTTTAATTATATAGTTATAATCTTAAATAAGTCTTTAATAACTTAATTATTTAATTATAAACCCGACGAGTTACTTTTTTAAATTAGTAATAATTTAATACTTAAGAGTTTAATATTAATAACGAGGACGTTATTATTTTTTCTTTTTTTCTAAATACCTTAGAGGCGCCCTTATATCCTCCAACTATATATAAACTTATTATTAATTTATAGAGAGAAGTTAGAGGGAAAAAGTATATCGAACTAGTATCTAAAAAATTTAAACTAGCTATTAATAGGTTATTTATAAATAGTGGATAAATTATCGACGAGGATAAATTTAATCTTTCGGACGCCTATTTAAGGACTATTATTAGAATTTTATAAAACTATTAATAAGTTATTAAATAGGATTTAGTTAATTTATAAAAGTTTTATTTCTAGTTATAAATATATATTATTAATAGTACTTATATAGTAATATTTATATAGTATTACTTATATAGTAGTAACTATTTAATAGTACTTATTTTATAAAGTAGTACTTATATAGTAGTAATTATCTAGTATCGACTAAGTAGTATTAACTATATAGTAGAGACCTATATAATAATAATTTTAAAAATAGTACTTTTTTTAAATAATATTTATTTTAGATAATACTTTTTACTAAAATAATATCTTTATAACTACGGTATCTTTACTAAAGTAATTATATAGAAATTATATCTCTATAGAAATAATATCTTTATAGAAGTAATATTTATAAAGAAGTAGGTTTATAGAAGTAGTATCTTTATAAAAGAGAGCGCCTTTCTAAGAATATATTTTCACTAGGACGACTTCGCCGTGATAGTAGAAATAATTTAATAATATAATTCTAGAATATTATTAAGATTTAAAATATTCCGTCGTTATACTTTTAAAATATTATCGAGACTTTATATATTTTAAATAGTACGTTAGATTTATATTATTAATAATAAGGAATAGATATAAATAGGAGATAATAATATATACTAGTAATTTATTCTTTACTATATATTATTAGAAATATATAATATTATATCTTTAATAGTTTATTCTAGAGTAGTTTATTTAAAAATAACTTATCGAAGGAATTTATTCTCAAGTAACTTATTTTAAAATAGTTTATCTTAGTATTTATTTTAATATTATATTTTAAATTCTATGTTTTTAGCCCTCTATATTAGTAATCGAGTAAATTATTAATATATTATCCGTATTATAAATTAGGTACTAATTAGAATTTAATACTATCTTTAGTTATCCTTTAATACTAGAATAATCAAGTACTCTATTATTATTAGTAGTGGACTATAGATAATAATATAAAATTAATTCGATTTACTATATAAAGTATAGAGTAAATATTATAATAAAGTATAAAAAGTCTATTAAATAAATCCTAAAGAAGAATCCTAGCTCGTAATTATACTTATATAAATAAATATTAAAATCTATTTTAATTTATAAATATATTTATTTAAAAGGGTATTATTTAATTCTAAAATCCAATAAATTAAATTATAAGAATTATATTTATCTTAAAGCGCTAGCTCTAGATATTCCTATAGACTATAAATATAATATTATATAACCGATATAGTTAGCGGTGTATAAAAGACTTACTTAATCGTTATATTAATTATAATTTAATAGGACGGGGTATAGGTAGAAGTATATTAACGAAAAAATATTTAACGTCCTTATCTAGATCTAGGATTTATTCTTTAATATTACCGCTACGACGGCGACTCTTAGATTTTATTTATACGAGCTTTTTAAAAGAATTTTAATATTTTAATATTTTAGTTATTTTATTAAATTAAACTATTAACTTCTCTCGAGTATATTTAGATTTAGTTAATATATTAAAGTCGGTTTTTTAATTAAGATATATTTTTACCTTTACCGCGAATATCGTAAAAATAATTACTAGTATAATTAATAATAATTAATAAATAATCAAATAATAGAGATAAATATTTAAAATAATAATATTAATAAGGATCCTTATCGGTCTTTATTATATCGATATATTATCTAGCGAAATTAGATATATAATCGAAATTTAAAGGAGAATAATACGCTTTTAAAATATTATTAGAAGTCTTTACCTCGTAATATAATATAAATAATCCTATTTTATCTTTCTCCGTTTATTCCTTAATTTTGTTCTATAATATAAAGTTAGCGAATAACTATTAAAAAGTAAATAAATATAGAGGTATAATTATATATATAATCGACCTAGACTTCTAGTTCGAGGCGTTCTAGGATAATTATATTATAGAAGTTATATACTTTTATTTCTTTACCTTAAATTCGTTTCTTTAAATTTATTTAATTAAATACTTATATAACTTTATATTAAATCTTATTAATATTTCTAGATACTAGTTCTTTTATAATTTTATAAAACTAGATTTTATATCTATATTATAGTTTGATCTTTATTTTTAATATTTATAATTATTTTATTTACCTATTTCTCTTTAACTAGTTAAGTACTAGATTTCGATTTAGACTTTAATATAAAGGCCTTTATTCGAGTTATTATTTATACTACCTCGTCTAGTTTAAAGTCGTCGTTATTATTAAAATCTTTATTATTTAGGGTATTTTTATCGTCGATTAACTCTTTACTAGCGTAGGCGGGATTATTTAAATATTTATTACTATTACTACTACTCTCTCTTTAATACGACCGCTATTATCTTTATTATTAATATCGTTTATAAATATATTAAAGCTCTATTCTAATTAGTATATATAAAATATCGCGGATAAAGAAATTTATTATCTCTTTTAGTTTTAGGCCTTTTAATTATATTTAATTATTTAAGCGATTACTAGTTTGTCTAGTACTTCGCCGTTAAAATAACTATATATTTAATATTAGTATTTTATTTAATATCTTCCTCTTTCTACTAGATAGTTACGAATTTAATATAGATTTAATATAGCGAGATATAATACTTTATTTAGGCTAACTCTATATATTTTATTTCTAACTCTTTATTATATATACTATAACTTTATAAGAGTAAAACGGTAATTAAGATTTAAAGTATAAATTATAGGCCCTATTTAATACCTTAAAGAAAAAAGTAGCGGGGATAATAGGCGGGGAAATTATAAAACTAGTTTTAACTTTATAAAATTAACGACTCTAGCTCTATAATACTAGGTAGTTTTCTCTTTATTATTAATTATAATAGCGCCTATTTATCTTATAAATATATATTATCTATAACGTAGTATATAAGTTATATACTTTTATATTATAGTTAGAAACTATTATTTATAAAGTCTTTAATACCTACTAGCTAGCGCTATATTAAAAATATAACGACTATAATAATATATATTAAATCCTACCCTCTCCGCTACCTTTTTTATCTAGAATATCCTACTTCTATATAGTCGGTTATGTAAAATAAATACGGAGGAGGGTAGTTACTTTAATATTATAAAAAATAGTTAAATCTAGGTAGTTAAATATAGAAGAAAAAAAATCTAGGAATACGATCGTATATATATATAAAGTAGAGAAACTAGATAAGTTAAATAAATATAATTTAAATAAATATAGAAATTAGGCTTTTCTCTATAATAGTAGGATAATTAAGAGAGACTATTTAATAATAAAATTTTCGTATATAATCTCTCTATTAAATATTAATATATTATAATTCAGGATTTTATAAATATAATTACTTTTATTAATTTATTATACCTCGAGCGCTTATTCCTTAATAATAATATAATCCCTAAATATTTTATTATTTTTAATAATATTATAAAATCAGGCTAGTAAAGAAATTAGAAAATATATTTAAAATTAACTTCGTTAATTTTTTAAGGGTACGATCGGTATTATTAATTATTTATATAATTTTATTAACGATATAGACGAATTCGATCTTATATATAATTCCTCGATTATTAAAATAGCGCTAATAAACCTAAGTCTTTAGAAGTCTTTAAAAAAAAAAATTCCCTTAAATTGTTTATCTAAGATTTTATTAACGACTTTAACGAATTAATTTTACTATCGAATAATAATAGCGATATAAAGATATTTCTATCTTTATATTATCTATCTACTACCGATTTGTTTAAGGAGGTTTTATATATATATAGTAAACTCTAAACTAAATAAATTCGATATAATATTTAACCTCTAATACTAGGTATTAAAGATTATAAAATATAATTATTAAAATCTCCTCAAGGCTCTTATCTTTATAAATAATATTAAATATTTAAAATAACTCCCTCGTATAGTTTTTATTATAAAAAAATGTATTATAGAGTAGTTACCGCGAATAAAACTACGTAAATAGGAGTTATTTATAAAAGCGGAGTATTTACCGATATATAAATTATAAAACTAAAATTTAGAAAAACTCTTTATAAAAACGCTTTATTTCTTCGATCCTATAAATTTATTTCGAGTGGTATTATTATTAGATATAATCGTAGTAAAAATATATAAAGATATAGTTTACTTTATTAATATTCTAATAAAATTATTTTATTTTTATATTTAGGTATACTCGATCCGAGTTTATTTTAATAAATATATAATTAATAACGATAAATCGTGTATTATCTTTCCGTCCTACTATATTTATTATATTTATAATCATGAGTACTATTAATAAAGATCTTGGTTATAAATATTTAGGTTATATCTTTATAATTAGAAAGACTTTTACGAGTAAAATTACAACTATTTAACGAGATATAATATAATTTATAATTAGTCTATTAATTAATATATCGAAATTTAAATTTAAGAATAATAATTATCCGCTCGCGATAAATATTTAAAGCGAGGAATATCTCCTATTTAATAGATAGTTCGAATAGATCTACTAGGTTTTATCTTTTAAAAAGAATATCTAGTTCGATTATAAATACTAGGGCCTAGATTTTACTAAGAAAAAGAAAGTAATTAAATATATAAAGCGCTTTATTATACGAAATATTTATAACTATCGCGATTAATCGATTTATATACTATAATTCTCTACTACCTATAGGGGCTATTTAAAATTAATAATATATAAATATTAATATCTTATTTAGTTATCTAAAGGAGGTTATATTTTAATATTATTTTTAAACTTCATCGATATATTTAATTTATTCCGTAATATATATCGGTTAATTCTTAATATTTATATAACTATAGTAGGGACATTTTAGAGAGAGCGAAAATATTATATTAATATTTTACCGTTATATTTAGGTCTATATATAGTTAAATTAAAAAATATAATTAAGATTTTAAAGCCTAGTCTATCTATATTAAAAAAAAGAATAATTATCGATATTAATAATATTTAAATATAGCTTTATATTTTCCCTTTAATATATATCGGAGATATAAAATAATAATAAAAGAATTCGGGATTTAGGAGTATTTTATCGAATTCTAATTATAATAAATACCTCGTTATAAAGATATAAAAAGAAGACTTTATATTCGATATAATTATAAATATACGCTACTATTATAAGATTATTCGCGAGCGAGTTATAATTAACGAATTATCTCGTAATATTATATATTTAAAGGGGCTAGGGATAATAGTAGAATAAATATCTTTAATTAATATTTTATTAATATTAAATATTATTAAATCTCGCTCGACGGATATAACTTATTTCAAATTTACTAAGATTATAAAATAAGTATAATATTATCTAGTCGATACTATTCTAAATAATAATAATAAATTTATATATATAATTAAACTTCGATACTTCTCTTTTCTATTAAATTAAAAACGATTTTAATTACCGACTAAATATTTATAAAGTTATCGTATATAAGAATCCGTTAAATAATTAATAATTATTTTTATTCTCCTTTATACCTAACTCTAAACTAAATGAATTTAACTATTATTTATTAAAATTATTAAAGAAATAATAGTCCCCGCTTATAAACTCCGAGCTATTAATTAAATTATTTATTATTATATATTAATAATTTAATTTAATTTAATAATACTATCCTTAGGTATAATATTAAAATAGAGAGATTTTTTATATATCTTCGTAATTAAGACTTGAAAAGCTTTTTAGAGATTATTTTAATATACTATACTAGTATTATTATTAGACTTTAAGAAGGGGGAAAACTTTTTTTTTATAATATTTTATACGGTCTCGTTTAACGATATCCTAGAGACTAGTATAGATTATAAATATAATTAATTATAATAATTAAAACGGAGTAAATATAACGCCTTAAGAGAGACTTTTAAAATAAAGAGTAAAATATCGAAAAAAGCTCGTATATATCGTAGCTTTATAAACCGGCCTAATATTTATACTACTTTATATTTTAAGGATATTATATTCGAATATATAATATTTAATAATTTAGTTATATTCTTTAGAGAGGATAAATACAGGTTTAAACTTTATTTAAGAAATTATATATTTTTAATTATTAATTTAAGGGCTAGATAATTCAAAGCGGATATTTTATATATTAATTATCGCGATATTACTAAAGTACTTATAGCTAAAGAAATTATATATTAAATTATTAAATTTATCCTCGTTAAGGCTTTTACTTATATAGAGCCCGATATAATATTAATAATTCTCGAAATTAACCGGTAATATCCGGTCCTACTCGATATATTATTATTATACTCTAAAAAGTATAAAGTAGAAGATAAATATAACGATTCGCGATTTATAGTACTTAAAGATAAAGTATATATAAATCCTATTAACTTATTATATTTAGATTACTTTTATATTTATAACGAATTATAATAATCTTTATAATTAAGTCGATAAATCTTTAATAATTCTTTTTACGTTATAATCTAAAAGGCCTACGAGCGAGATTATAATAAACCGAGTATAATTATTCTCCGCGATCGTAGTATATAGTAGTACGAGAAGTTAATATTTATAGAGAAGTAAATTATAAATAATATATAAGATTTATTTAATTAATTAAAGTTATTAATCTTCCTAGTCTTTATAGTTCACGTTCTTATAATTTATAATTTTATATTTTATATTCTTATATCTCACTTTTATAGTTCGTAATTTTATATTATTTTATATATCCTAATTTTTGTAATTTATACTCTATAACGTTAGTTTTACCTAATTTGTTTATAATAAATTAAAATTTTAATTATTCTTATTATTTATTATTAACGCTTCTCTTTACTTATTATTTATATTAATATATTAACTCTATAAAGTATTAGAATATCGGATTATTTTTAAGATAAATAATTTTATTAATCTCCGATCTAACGACGACTAGTATATATATATATATAATTAACCGATTTATAAAAATAACTAGCTAGCTCGTTTTAATAGTATTTTTCTATATAAATTTTTAAAAAGGAGATTTAGAATCTTTATATATATTACTTTAATAAAAGATTTTAAAGAATATAAACTCGATAATATTTTATAAATATCTTTACTTTAAATATTAAATAATAAAAGGATTATCGGCCTACCTCGAATTAATTATAAGAAATATTATATTTTACTAGTTAATCGGGTATTACGAGAGAATAATAAAAAAAGATTAAAATATAAAGAGCTAATTCTATTTCTATATTAGGGATTCGATATTTAATTTATATAGCTAGGCTAGTTCTAGTAAAAGTAGATCTAAATTCTATATTTTAAGACTTTATATACTTTCTATAGAGTTACCTAGCGAAATCCTATACTTAGCGAAATATTATTTAGAAATACTAAATTACGAGTAACGTCGTAGAGTTTTAACTCTAAATTCGTAAAGTTTTAATACTAAAAAAAATTACCTCGATATTTATTAATATCCGCCTATTATCTTAATATTATAAATAAACTAAAGTATTTTACCCCCGATTATATACTTATATTATAACTAGAAAGCGCCGTTATTATATAATTATTTATCCGATACCTAAAGTATAATCCTATTGAATTTAATTCTAATTATTTATTATATCTACGATTAACTATACTTAAGGATATATAATAAAAAATAGATATTTATATTAATAAAGGAGATTAAAGAGAAACTTCTTAAACTCTATTTAATTTAAATATTATAAAATAGTAGATTATAACTAGGGATAAAAATCTAGAAAGAATATTATATAGGATCTATATAAATATATAGGAGCTAAAAGCGAGATAGACTAATAGAGTATAAACGTAATTAGTAATTTAAATTATAAATATTATAAACTTTTTAGAGCTAGTTAGAATAACGATAATAATTATCTAATAATTAAAACGTCTTTATAGAATTTATTATATAATATTCTAGTATTTATACTAGATACTATCGATTTTTTATAAAAGTAAATAAAATCTTTAAATATCCAAAACTTCTTTACTAGCCCCTCTAAATACTAGATAATAATATTTTATTAACGAGTATATATTATCGATACCTAGAAAAAACAATAAATAGAATATAAATATATTCGGAGTATAAAATAATAATAATAAACTAGATACGAAGAAACTATATTATTAGAATTAGTCTAAATCTAAAAAATAAATATAAGATTATAATATTTATAAATTTAAACTACTATTAGAGTAAAGTTATAGAATTAAAAATATAGTTATTTTAAAAAGTTATTCGAGTATTTATATTAATTATCTCCTTCTTTCATCTTTTATAAAATATTATATTAATAATTTTCTCGATTATAATTTATATATCCGAGGATCTTAAAATAAATACTAGCCTCTCGAGATATTAACCTTCTCTTTTTATATTAATCTTCTATTAAATAATTTAATTAATAATTGAATAACACGACTAGGTCGCCTATTAAATACGAATAACTAGGAGTTACTTCGTTATTTTAATATTTAAAATTAATTTAGGTATATTAATATACTAATTCGAAAGTTTAAAACGAGTATTAATTAAATTATTATATATATTCGATTATCTCTTAATTATCTTAACTACCTTAATTATAACTTCTTTAATAATAATTTTTATATAAATTATTTTATTATAATAATAAGCCCTCTAATATAGCGTCGTCTAATTTTATATATTTATATATAATAAACTTTATAATAAGAGGCGGAGCTATAAACGGGGTAGTATCTAGAAACTATATAATACTATTTTAATATTACTCGCTTAAGAGTTATATTATCTTATAATTTTATATCCTTAATACCGTTCGCGCTTTATTATTTATTAATAGATATAATAGTACTATAAAGATCTCGTATATTATATCTTAATCTATATTATTAATTATAAATTAAAGATATATCTCTACTATAAAATAATATCTACTATAGATAGAGGTTTAGAGGTTTAGCGATTTCTAGAGATAAAGACTTTCTATAGATAAAGATTTATTATAGATAAAGACTTTCTATAAATAGAGATTTACTATAGGTAGAGACTTAGAGATTTACTATATATAAAGATTTACTATAAATAAACGTTTATTATAAATCGATATTAGCGTAGTTTATTTCTCTATTTTCTTTTATAAATATCTTAATACCGATAATAACGAAGAATAAAATAATATAGTTATTTCTAGTATACGTATAATAAAAAGGTAGTAATAAGGACTAGTAATAAATTTCTATATATTAAGTAAAAGACTTAATAGATTTAAATTAAATAAATTTGAATAAAAAGTTCATTAAATATAAAGAGTCTATTAATAACTACTCAATAATAAAACTAAGTATGAAAATCAAATTCAAATAAGGTTAATAATAAAATTAGTTATATTAATAGTATTTTAATAAATAGTGGAACCCCTATATAAATTAAGTAGTTATATCTTTAGAATTGAAATAAACTAATTAAAAACTATTCGATATCTATAATTAACTAATTTTTTCAATAAATAGTTAATTTATAATTAATTTTAAAAGACTATTATTAGTATCTAAAGTAAGATTTAAAGTTAAAACTAGTTTAATTACTCGTTTTAAGATCGTGTAATCTCGATAAAGTAATTTAATTATCTTAAATATTTAATAAGTTATAAAATAACTATAGTTATAGACTTTAGATATATTACTAGTTACTCTCCCGAATTACTCACGTATTATATTAAAATATAATTTATTAAGGCGGTTATTAACTAGTATATTCTTAAAATCTTAACTCTTAAAGAAGTTATAGGATATATAAAGTTACTCTTAATTAAAAATATTTATTAATAATAAAGAAAGAGCCTATTAGACTCTTAAGATTTAATAACTCTAAAAGTCTTTTATATAATAATTAACTCTTAAAATTAGTTTAAGATTAACGAGATTAGATTCTTCGACTTTAATAATAATAATAAAAACGTATTTAACTTCAAAGGTCGCGTTAACGATATAATTATATAATACAATAAAGAAGAAATATAAAAACTTTTATCTTTATATTTTAAGAAAGTAGTATTTAAATAGTTTATAATTAAATTAAATCGTAATATAAAAGAGTTAATACGTCGATTTATTAATATTAAATATATAGAGTATTTTATAAAAATTAACGGGGGGACGGCGCAAAGGTTGCCGTTTCCGGCAGGTTCGGACGCTGCTTTTGACAGCCTTTTGGCCAGGTGTCCCTCACCGCCCTACCGCTTCCCCCCAGCACCGCACCCCCACTAGGCCATCTTGCACCTTGCACCCTGCACCCCACAACCATGCTTCTTTTCGTTCCTGCATCCCGCAAGGCGCTTCGATCCAGTCTTTCATCTCTCTTTCGTGCGACGCTACATATATAATACCCTCGCCCCCCTCTCTCTTCCTCTCTTTGTCTCCAGAACTGGCTCCTGTGCTCAGCCACCCTCCTTGTCCGATCATTCCTGACGACCTTGTCCTTCTTGTAACTCTACCCCTCGCCTCTTCCTCTCCCAATTCGCTCTCACAGCTCTGTCCTTGTCTTTGGACATCCCCCTCAACCACGTACCGCTCACGCATGCCGGGCTTATGGCTCCTCGAAGGTATGGCGAAGCCATAGAACACACGAGGGAACACTCGGCGGAATACTACAAGCAGATAGAAAAAGAGTTGGACGTCTTGACTCTCACCCAACGGGTCTACGCGGACAGCAGCGAGGATCTGCAGAGCTGGATCAAGAACCTTTGGTGCGGGTAAGGATATCTTCCCTGCTACCAACCAGTGGACTAACGAGATCTGATGGACGCCTGGCAGATACTGCAAATTCACCGGGAAAGACTCTCTTACGACTCTCAAGGAGATTTCTATCAACGTCCTCTACGTCTTCTTTGACTGGGTACTCTCCAGTCGAAAGGATACCGTAGGTGCGGCCAGCACTCTGCAAACATATTGGAATATATTTTACCTGGTGCGAAAGAAGGAGACGGGCTATCTAGAGATCGATCCGCTCGTTAAGAGCCAGATACACGGAGTAGGCGAGTACCTTCTCATATCTGCCTTTGCTAACAAGCAGTAGGTGAGACAGCGACTAGCTATCAAACATAGGCTACGTACGGAGAAGAAGAAGAAGCCGATCATACGGGCCGAGGACGAGTTCGAGCTTCTCAAGACGCTGTACCTCTCCACCGAGATGAATTTTAATCACGAGCGGCACCGCGTGCAGCTGGCCTTAATTATGCAGCTGGCAGGGATCACGGGTAACCGGCCTACCGCTCTCTTAGCGGTCTGCTATGGACACGTCAAGGTCACTTTACTCCCGGATCCCCAAGGAGGAGAACGGCCCCGAGTATTAATGGAAATCGTATACAAGTATACGAAAGGCTATCTTGGCGAGAAAGACTCGTAAATATCTCCTTCCATACCCCTTTACTGTCATACAGCGGCTTGGCGTGTTGGCTAATAATTGTCGCAGGAACGAGTTCGGTATTCCTGACGTGCCGAACGAGCCATGCTTACTACTCTGTCCTCACATAACCATACTGGCTTTGATCTTCGCCGATCAAGCCTTCGCCGTGCCCGAACTGATTTCCGCCGAAGAATTCTTCCGTCTCCGAATCCCCTCCGGACAGCATCAGCTAGAACTGCCTATCAAGGAGGAGATACAATCTGTTCCTCTGTTCCGCCGATGCAAAAGCATTTTGAACGGGGTGGGAATTTCGGACAAGGAAGCTCTGGCAGATAGCACCCTCCGCCCTCAGATGATCAAGCTTGGAAGTGTCACCGGCATGGAGCTTCCGACCGGTCCATATACCTTTCGACGCGGTAATGGCGAGGCTCTTGACAACAGCAGTGAGTGACACGATCTTCCGTTGATCTTCCGTTGAGCTCTCAGTTAACGAGTGTACAGGCTTCATCAGTGAGTCGCAACGGAATCTGATCCTGCAACATCACAACTCCACCGTCTTCCAGAAGAGCTATCTCTCGAGGTATATCACGGCCGACACCCAGGCAGCGTATCGCGGCTTAGAGCCACAAACGGCCTTGATAAGAGCCGCCAGTGGAATGAGTCGCACAATTGATCGACGACGGCCTCGGAAACTCGAAGCCGCCCAAAAAGCGGAAGTCGATCGTCACCCTGAGGTGAGGCTTTTACGCCGGAAGCTAAGATCACTGAAGAAAGTCTTCCAAGACCAAAAAAGATCCATCGCCAGCACCAAGGGCACGCCCGTATACGAGGAGTATCAGAAAGCCTACCGCGCTCACCGCAACCAAAAACGACGGCTCGAGGAATCTCTCTTGAAAGAGGTCAAAGCCAGATACAAAAGGGAGCAGCCGGTGATCGATATTCAACGGCAACTAAAAGGACTGCCGATTATCGCTGAGGAGACGGTAAACACAGAAGCTTACGTCTTTGCCGAACGCGTCAGAGTCATCGACACGCTCTTCGCCTTCACCACTTCATCTCCGGAAGAAGAGTGCAAACGGCGGGTGGAAGCCATCAACGCCTTGACAGCCCTTTGCAGCTTGCAGGAAAGCCGTCATTTCCGTCGTCAAAAACCCTCCTCCGCGGATACCAAGCTCGAACGGGATCTGACGCCGCCATCCGTCTTCCAGGCGCCGAGTCTTTCGGACGCCATTCCAATCGAATGCAAGCCCACTCAATGTATTTTCTGCCTCGGTTGTGAAGGACTGCCGACAGAGGCACGCTTGAAGTCCTTCCGCAGCCACGGCGACCTGAAAAAGCACTTCCATCGGAAGCACCTCCGCCATCATCCGAACGGTCAGCCGATCGCATGCCCTCATCCGAGGTGCGACGTTGATCTGAAAAGCAAAATGCATCTACAGAATCATGCGGAGTTGGTGCATAAAACACCCACTTAACCGTCAATCGCTGTCGCGGACAGATCAGGTGTCTCTTAACTCCTCCAGAGATCATCGTACACTCTCCAATCACCCTATCCTCTCAGGAGCTTCGATCTGGTATCGAGCTTGGCTTATTTAGTTTCCCTCTGCTATTATCAATGTATTGTATTGCCCTGTTCCCCTGAGCATTACTATTTTTGTTTACATCGACGCTAGATTGTCGATATTTTCTGTCTTCTTCTTTAATGTACCGCTAGATTCCTCAATATTAGCGAACATCATCTGTACTTCGACAGATGAAAGAGCTGTTATTCATTCTCCCATGTCTTTGCTTGCGCGGTTGAAAAGTTTCTCGTCACGATCTACAGTCGATACGTCTCGTACATAAAAACCCACAATTCCGCTCCAGGATGCACAAAGGCTACCGTCGGAAGGATTTATGGACATCTCTAACCTGGCGGCATACATCAGGGAATACGTCCGAAAGTCAGGACCGCATAGTTGCCTTAAATGCCAGCGGTTTAGCCATAGAGCTCCAAGATGTACTGACTCTGTGTATACCTGCAGTTTCTGCCCCGATATGTACTAGTAGAATGCGAGTTCCAGCGCTCTCTCAAATTTATAATCCAACTTTGACTGCTCTCATCTATGTAGCGATATACAAAACGTGTTTTGGTTATGATATACCATTAATCAAGTTTCCCCAGTGGGCCTTATTTCACAACATAATTATCCCAGTGTGTACCGCCATGGCCACAATGAATACAATAGTACGTACTCTCAGATGGAAGCACTGTCTTCCAAAGATTCCCACAATTTGGGCAATTGTATTCTTTGGGGGATGAGTTGTCGCTTTGAGCCATAAGCTGGGTGACATCAGCCGCGAACCCAGCAGTTTCCTCAAGTACACTCCGGAAACCATCCTTCTCTAAAAGTGCTTCGATATGCTCATGGGCGACCTCAACAACTGTGTCACGAAGGGCCCGGTCTGTTGAAGGTGTCGAGCTGTAGACCTCAGTGATACAATGAGCGAAGTCGTCCATGTCCCAGCAAGTCCTCACAGCTTTGTTGAACTTTTCCTTCGCTCGTAGTTTCAGAGCCAAATTATCATATTTTTCCGCAGTGCTATACACTTCCACGTTGAAGAGCATGGGTGAGATCCGTTCATGATCGTTGCCGCTACCGTCATAATCGAATGTGTACATAAATCGGAGCATTGCTTCAACAGCGCGGACATTGTCTTCTTTGAGCTCTATTATGCCGTCGGCCGCTTCCTAGTGATCGTAAATTAATATTGTGCGCGATACCAGTAATCATGAAGTCAAGATATCCTGTTCCCAAACGTACCTTCCAGTCGCCATCACATATGTTGGAGAAGTATTTTGATTGACCGCATACGACTATCTTGTGAACTTTGAACTCCTGGGCCTCACAGCGAATAACAAGGTCCGAGTACTTCGAGGAGCCGAAACAGCTGAAAACATTAGCATTAGGTAACCACCAGCCCCATAGGCTAAGAGCATACCCGTTCAGACTAATATGCAAGGCATCAAACGGATTCTCCGCAGCCATATGGTGTAGACTATCAAGCGCTACTGTGTTAACTCGAGCGTTGCATTATTCTAAATTTTGGGCTTGAGTTCACCGCCGAAGCAACCAACTATAGGTAAAGCCACACCAGATTTTCATACCTTGGTAGGAGCTGACAAAGAATGCTCCAGACAATCCAAACACCGTAGCTCTACCGAGCCAGACCCTATTTTCGAAGAATCCTAATCTCCGACTTTTGCGGGCTTTCGTAAACGAAATCTCGAATACGCAGGAATACAATACCATCATGAATAATGTAATGTCCAGAGGCACATCTCATAAGAGTCTAATAAAGGCGGTTACTCTTCTATACATACTAAACGAATATCCCGAAAGTTCAAAAGATAATCAGCCGTTAAAAGCACTTTCAGTTCTCTCGAGTATATACTAACTACCCTTCTAGTATAAAAAATAGATTATAGAGAATTTGGCGTTCTTATTAACTATTATATATAACTCGGCTAGGGTCACGGCGGTCTACCTTAAAAAAGCTCGTAATCGTCGCAGCTATATAATTCGATTAACTTCGAATAATAATAACATTAATAAGGTAGTATTTAGGTTCAAGTTTATAATAAAAATCTTAAAATAAATAATATTAAGAGGTATACACCCTATATTCGATTAAATATAGTTATAGTAAACTAATAATATTCTAGCGAATAATAAAGATAATAATACGAAGGCTCTTTTCCGATATATAGTTACTTTAGATTATTACCGTATCTTATCTCGGCTACGATTAAGGTATATTAAGAAAACTTTAAAAAATAAAGATAAATCTGCGTTAATTACGTTATTAGATACTATTATACGAGACTAACCTATAAAGCCTAGTTCGAATATTATAATTATATAATTAGCGGATATTTTAATAAAGATAAAGACTCTTAAAGTTTTATTTATAAAATTAAAAAATATTCAAGAGTATTCTATAATATCTTCCGAGGTATAAAATATAATTATAGAGTTAATAACTTAAATATATAATTTACCTTTATAAACGAAATTTAATTTAATTTTTAATTCTTTAAAAAGGTTAAATTTTAAACTTAAAATATTCCTCCCTAAAATTATAAAGAAGTTTAGTCGATATTATTTAATTAATTACGAGCTTATTTACGTCGCTCGAAACGAGGAGTACTTTATATTTAATAATATTATAATTAAAATTTCTTTAACCCTACGTCCCTCCTAATTTTTATATATAAATAAGAATATTCATCTTTTTATAATACTCTAAAATATACTTCGACTTAAAAGTATTATATAATTAAGGTTATTTAAACCCTCGTTAGAAAGATATTTAAAGAAACTTATCCAAGTTATATTTAACGAGTTCCGTATAATTATCGTAGATTATTATAAATTTATTAAAGTATATATAGAGATTCAGTTTCTCTTCTTCTACGAGCTAAATTCGGAAAAAATATAACTAAGAATAATTAATTCTAATAAAAGTATATATTATCTTTATAATCTTTTCTTTAGACTTTATAGTTAATATTATATTCCTAGAATTTATAGTTATCTTTACTATAGATAAACTTTATTAAAGTAGTATATATTATTATTAAAAATACGTCGGCGCGACTTTAATATTCTTTTAAGAAATTTTAGTAATATTTTAAAAGTTAAAATTAAAGTAGCCCTAGATAAGGGGTTAATACGAGTTAATTATTTAAATAAAAGTACCTTAGCTAGGTCTTTATCCCGTATTAACTAAATACTACCCCTAGTTTCTTAATTATTAATTAATCTTCGTTTAGTATTAACCCGGGAGTAATTATTTAATAAAGTTATATTTAATTTTCCGATTTCCTCGGAAGGTTTTATTTCTTTAGGTTTAACGAGCCTAGATTTATTATTATCCGAAATACCTTTATAAAACGAACTCTTAATTAATATAATATTATTTATTTTATTAAATACTTTAACCCTTTATCTACTAACCTAAATATTTATAACCGCGAGAGAACTCCTATTACGAGACGTATTTATAAATATTTTTATTATATCTCCTCTCCTACCTTTAAACCCTTCTTCTATAGTATTATTAAAACTATATTACGAATTAACCGAAGGCGAAATTATCCGACGCCTATTTTTATACCTAAATATATTTATTAACGTCAGTACTACCCGCCTTAATTTATATTTATTAAATAATACTACTGCGTCCCTTAATCTAGATATAATCTTTAATTCTAATAGTCGTTATTTAGTACGAGTTAAATAACTTTAAGGTACCGAGACTAAAAACGTTAATTTATAAACGATTAACGCGGAAGGTTTAAGTTATAACACCGAAATAGAATTCTACTTTAGCGTTATATATACTCCGATAAAACTTTACTTAAGGCGGGGAGAAGATATCGTATCGATTAAATATATATTCGACGAACCGAGATAAGATTGAAATTGGTTAGTTAAGTTATAATTTACAAATTAGATTAGGTATTAAATTGTTTATAACTTTCCACGTCTTACGTTTAAAATGAACTTTGATACTTATAAAACTTACTCTATAAAAGTCATTTAGTTCAATCTCAAATACACTAAGATCGGTTGTATAACGGGTCGTTCCGCTAGGACTTTTCTTATTGGCGACAGATAAGGAAGTTGCGGTCGTTTTCGAAAATAAGGTAATTCCTTGCCTAGGCTCAAGGTCGTTGAGATCCTATACGATCTTAGAGATTTTACTTCGCTAGTAAACCCCTGCGTCCCTCTTTACGAATGTATACAGCGCAAGGCCAGGGAGCAAAAGCGGAGAAGAGGGTAGCACCACA